>Ga0207093_1056_pt2 | contig 11925 bp, 15 predicted proteins | sample Alteio_BWMinHeat_89_FD_153519 | JGI IMG/M metagenome (GOLD analysis project Ga0207093, IMG submission 153519) | Enriched cells from forest soil in Barre Woods Harvard Forest LTER site, Petersham, Massachusetts, United States -... | ecosystem: Environmental > Terrestrial > Soil > Temperate forest >... | reverse complement strand
GTGTCCGGCTGTGCCCTGCGAAGTTCTTTTTTAGAGAACGTAGCAGGGCACAGCCGGACACGGTCGCTCTGTTTTATCAAATTAATTTAAATCTCAAGATTCCTTAACTGGCCGTGCCAATCGTAGCTCGTAAGAGCGAAGATTGGTGTGCCCGGCAGGATTCGAACCTGCGACCTACGGATTAGAAGTCCGTCGCTCTATCCAACTGAGCTACGGGCACAAAGATGAAAAAAATTGAGATAATTCAGTATAAAAAATAAACGATTAAAGCTCAATTTGTTCGGATTTGCCCGTTGCTGCTCGAAAAAGAAGATTGAAATCATGGGCAATAATGCTCAGTTGGGCTTCAATTTCTGTTGAAATAGTCTGCTCGCGCTCAATCAATTCCCATAATGATTCATGCAATGATCGTACATAACTAACAAATTGTGTTGCAAAAGGACGTACCTGATGCAATTCATAGGCATCAAGGAAATGTTTTTGCAATAAAAATAACATCAATACTTGGTCCACAAAAGAGTAAGTATCATGCTCTGGCTGCTTGAGTAATTCAATAACGCGTGAACCGCGGACGAGTCGTTGTTGCGCGACTTCATCAAGTTCGGTACCAAACTGCGCAAAATCGGCCAACTCTTTATATTGTGCCAAATCAAGTTTTAATGTACGAACCATCGTGCGCATTGCATGTGTTTGTGCCGCACCTGCTACGCGAGAAACTGACAATTCGGTATTAATTGCCGGTCGTATTCCCTGATTGAACAAGGTGCTATCTAAAAATATCTGGCCATCAGTAATTGAGATAAGATTGGTTGGAATATATGCTGTTAAATCGTCGCTCTGAATTTGCACAATAGGCAGTGCCGTTAATGATCCACCATGTAGTAAGCGACCTGCACGCTCTAAAAGCCGCGAATGTAAATAAAAAACATCACCAGGATATGCTTCACGTCCCGGTGCACGCCGTAACAAAAGTGACATTTCACGAAAAGCAATAGCATGATTACTCAAATCATCATAAACAATAAGTGCATCTTGGCCATTGTCGCGAAAATATTCAGCAATGGTACACCCCGTGTAGGGCGCCAGATACTGATTGAGAACTGCTTCGCTCGAATCGGCAACTACAACAGTTGTATAAGACAATGCATCATTTTCTTCTAGAAGACGTAGGATTCGTGCAACATTTGCTTGGCGTTGACCGATGGATACATAGACACATTTCACGTTCCGCTTTTTTTGATGCAAAATAGTGTCAATAGCAATGGCTGTTTTTCCTGTCCCACGATTACCAATAATAAGTTCACGTTGTCCTTTACCAATAGGGACAAGCGCATCGATTGCCATAATGCCTGTTTCGAGTGATTGATTAATCGGTTGGCGTGAAATAACGCCGGGAATAGGAGCTTCAACAGAAGCTTCTAAATCAGTCTCTAGATTACCCAAACCATCAATTGGTTTGCCACGTGCATTAACAACACGGCCAAGTAATGCATGTCCTATTGGTACTTTTACCACATGACCAGTCCGTTTGACTAATTCTAATTCCACAACTGGTCGCGTATTGTATAAAAGAAAAATGGCAACCGATTCTTCATCGAGTTCGAGTACGATTCCCTCATTGCCTCCTTCAAAAAGCACGAGCTCATCGTATAAAACATTTGTAAGACCATAGACGCGACAAATACCATCACCAATTTGTATGACGTAGCCCGTTTCATCAAGTTTTTCTTGAGGAATATCTCGCAATGATCGTTCAAAAAGAGAAATAAGATCAGTGCTTTTTATTTCCATATATTCCTCTTAAATATCAGCAATAGATTGTATTTTACGCAATTGTTGATCAATTGATTGTTCCCATAACAATGTTGCACTTTTCATTTTAATACCAGCAATAAGATTTTTATTTACTACAAAAGTAGGGCGCAGTTGATAGCCGATTTTTCGAGAAAAAGCGCTGATCAGCTGTTCTTTTTCTTGCTCGCGTAATTCAGGAAAAGTTTCAATGGTAATGGGCATAATGCGTTGTTGTTGTAACAAGAGTTGCGTAACATATTTTATAACCCGTGGCAATAATGCAAGACGTTTATCTACCATTAATAAATGCACGAGCTGTTGCATTGCCGGTATTGGCGGTAACTGTTCAACAATAGTTTTTTCTACCGCTTTTTGCTCTGAGGTACGCATAAAAAAAAGATCGATAAAAAAGAACTGCTTTTTCTGTTTTTCAAGCACCAGAGATGTTTCATGCAATGTGTCTATTATGTCAGAAGAAAAGAGCGGAGAAAAACAATGGATAAAAGCTTGTGCATATCGTCGTGCAATCAAGGAGGCTGCCTTTTGTTGATTAATCATGACACACTCTTGGTGAATGTTTTTAATGAGTGTTCAAGATATTCTCGTGCAACGTGTGGATCTGAGTACCGCTCTATTAATAATGCACGCGCTTGTTGTTCTATGACGGGAGTAATCATCTGCTGTGCCCGCATCGTATTAATGTGGTATGTTTTTTCAGCAACACGGCGTGCAATAATTTCTGCTAAACGTTGTTTTTCATGCATTATCTGTTCTTGCCATCGCACTTGTTGTGCTGACCAGCGTTCAAGGCGTCCATAAATAGTTTCAAAAAACTGTTCGCGTTCTCGATAGCGGCTCTGGACATGCTTTATTTTTTGTTTATTGATACGCAATGCTTCACGCAAGCGGGCGGTAGTTGCATGATATTCTTCAACGCCTTCTTTGATCGTTTTGATGCCATATTTTTTGAGTATATAAAAGGCAAAGCCGAACAAAAGACCTATGTTGAGCAGTCGAAACAGGATATAACGAAAACTATTATCGGCTAGCACGTTTCTTCTCTATGGTATGTATGGTCATATCAACTAACTGTTCGACCACGGTGTCGGGGATTTTTTCCAAAGGATTTTCTGCATATGATAGTGGCGGTTTTATTATAGCAACGGGAGGAATTTTCTGTGCTTCTTGAATTAATACCATCTGTGCGGCAACGTGATCAGAAAAAAGTTGCCAACGCTCTTGGTGGACTTGTGCGCTTTGCTCGATATCATTTTGTATGCCGCTCATTAAACGACGTACATAATCGTGTTCTTCTCGATATGATCTGACCGCATGAAACAGTGGCTTGAATGCCCAGCGCACCATAAGATAGGCAATAAAAAAATTGAGCATTTGAATAATGATAGTACCATTGATACTGTTTATCATGATTCATCAATAAATAGTTTTAAAATGTTTTGAGTATGAGAATAATGGCAATAATAAGACAATAAATAGCACATGTTTCGACTAAAACAAGGGCCAATAACATGGCCAGTCGAATATCCGCTTTATTTTCTGCATATTTGCCAATATTTTCACAACCTTTCATGCCAATAAGCCCTTGACCAATGGCAGCACCGATACTCCCAAAACCCATGACGAAGGCCGCACTTAATGCGACAATAGCTTTTACAAAACTTTGTTCCACGGAACCAGACCTTTCAGTAAATCTATTTATGATCGCTGCATATCTTTCTGTGTTTGGTTGTAACACAAAAATAATCTTTGATCAATGGAAATAGTACTGATTTTATGCTTTTTTTTCTTTTCTTCATGGATTGATTTTTCAAGTGATACAAGATGTACGCAGTATGGTGATGGTAACGAATAACCATTGACAAACAGCATCAACCCCCCTTAGCATTGATTTACAAGAAAAAGGTGTAGTGAAGCTGTGTAAAAAGCACCGACCACACAAACTATTTTCTCGTCCCTTCTGGTTAGTTGCTTGGTACACTATTAAAAAGGGAGGGCAGCATGAAATGTAAAAAATGTGGTGGTCTGATGATTCTTCAAACATTTTTTGACTATTTTCTCAATTTTGAGGGGTGGAAGTGCTTAAATTGTGGTAAAATAATTGTACGGAAAGAAAGAACAATCGAATCGGATGCCTTTACTATTTTTTATCAACAGCAAAACTGCAAGAATCGCAAATAAGAGTTATGCCACTTTTCCTTACCATTCAAACGACATACCAGGATATTCAGATTGCGCTCTGCAAGGCAAACGTTATTACTGATGTCGTTATCATCGACAAAATGAATGCCACTAAGCAATTGGTGAGCACGCTCGATGCCTTACTCAATGCACACCACTGTTCATTACGGGATCTTACGTTTATTGCTGCCAACGCTGGTCCGGGTCCCTTTACGACTTTGCGAACGGTTCTTGCGAACGTCAATGGCCTTCGCTATGCCACAAACATCCCCCTTGTTGGTCTGCATGGCCTTGCTGCATTTGCTGACGAGCATAAGGATCCTCAATGGCCATGCAGCGTTTATTTATTCAATGCTTTTGCCAAAGATGTCTATTACGCACTTGATTATCAGGGTACCGTAGCAACAATGCATTATCAGAATATTTACCGGCTTCTTGATGAACTACAGATGCATACGATATATCCAATACGGTTTTTAGGTAATGGCGCGACCCTGTATCAAAATCTTATTTCTGAGCGGTTTGGCTCGAATGCATTTATACCAGCAGAAGCACCATTATTCTGTTCAATGAAACATCTGGCTTTGCGTAGCCTACAACAATGGCAGTTACAACAGTATCAATCGTCTCCACTCATGCCGCTTTATCTTAAAAACCATGAGGTCAAGAGCGCATAATTTTCTATTACTTTATCTTTTCCTTTTTTGCCTGCTGCTGGTTGATTTTTGATTTGTAGGTTGGATTTTTCTTGATTTCTTCAATTTCTTTGAGTCGTTCAAGATGGGCAATGAGATCTTCTGCGTAAGGATGGGTATTTGTTAACCATTCCTTTTTTGCCTGTTGCCATTTAGGCATTCCAAGCGCAAGTATTGATTTCAAAAACTTAATGCCACCATCAATATTTCCTGTCATTTTCACTGCCAATTCATCAGCTTCATACTCTTGTTGTCTGCCAAATGTTCGTTCAAAAATAGTTTTTACTGCCTTTAGTTTTTCTTCATCTTTTGCATGGAGTGAAGGTCGTCGTACTAGCCTTTCTTCATAATGGCCAAGCTTGTAATGAGCAATCTCATGAGCAACTAAAAATTGTATTTCATCAAATGGAAGAAGATTACGTGTTTTTATACTTATCCTCATAATGGGGAACTTTTTATTTGATAATACTATCCCTTGCATGTCCCCTCTGGGGAGAATAGGATCTGGTAGATATTTCAAACAAAGAGTTGTTATTGGAAAAGACGACAAACAGTCTTTAAACTCTTTAAACACTTCGTAATCAAGCTTTTCGATAATTTCAAGATAAAATTGTTGGTCATCAGCACTCATATAGAGCCAATTTTCTAAAATATTCGTTAAGATACTATCAATTAATTTATTGTTTTTGTTTTTTTTTCGCTCATTTTCTATGTTATCTAATGAACCAAAAGCAATCAATGGGGAAGCGCCATACTCAAGCAAGCGTTTTAACGGCAATTTTACTTTCCATACACTAATTTTTTCTGGCAATGTAAGACAATAATCAATAAAATATTTCAAAATAGTTTTGCCATCAGCATCTTTTTGGTTAATGAGTAATTTTGGTGATCCTAAAAGTATTAGTAAAACTTCCTTTACATTTTTATCTTTAATAATAACGTCTATATGTTGTAAAACATACTCTACGGCTGCTTTTAATGGTTTTCCGTTAGGATCAGCACCTTGTTGAATCAATTGCTCCATCTTGGTTATATTGCCAACTTTGACGGCTTCATATAACTCCTCATTTAGTTGTGCTTGAGGAACTATAGTTGATGGTATGGCACCAAGCAGTTCTTTTAATGTTCTAATATTTTGGGCTATATCGCTACGTAATACATACTGTGGGGTTGCAATATTTTTTGTATCAACTGCCTCGAATAATGTGCGGATTTGTTGAAATAGTGTTATCAATCGATGAACTGCTTTTATGTATGAGTTCAGTTCATTATTGGTAACGGTTGTTGGTAAATGCGTTGTGTAATAGTAAAGACGACGCAGAAGATAGGACATATTGCCCAAAAAAGAAGTCACATACGCATCCATTATACGAAAAGGAATATCTGGTTGTTGTAAAAGGGCAGTAATCCTATAATCTTGAAGCTTTTTGTAACTATTTTGTACCAGATCCGTAACGGTATTTATGTTGCGACTAACGTCTTGTATATTTTTTGGTGTTTTACCATCTTTTTGATAAGGATCATAGTTGGCCATATGGGCGTGATACTGCCCATCAAACTTTTTGAACAGTTCAACGATATTATTGTTTTGTTCTTGTCGTGTAGATGAACATTCAATGATTGTATTGTGTGCAATGAAGGAGACAATGCAAATTAATAGTTTTCCGTTCCTCTGAGAAAACATTCGGTCTCCTTATTTTTACGAAAAATCAATGAGTTCTATCAAAGTCTGATAAATTTTTTGTCGGCCCCATGCTCAATCAAAAATGGGAGAAAATTAGTTTGTTTATTTGTTTGTACTGCCTGTATTAAAAGATCAGTCGCCAGTGATGGCGTAATTTTAATACCAACATTGATCAACTGTTGTGCCAAGGCAAGATTGTTTGTTTCAATAATTTTTTTGAATGCATCGGTGATCTGGTCAGCGGTTAAAAGATTGTCATGGTTCAACGAGGTAATAATTGACACATACGGCGTTTGCACGGCAACAAAAAGCAGCGGATTGTGATCAAAAAGTTCTTCATGGCTCATGATCCACGCAAAAAGATCATTGAGATTTTCGTTTTTTTCCCAGGCACCATAATAGAGGAGTGCCGTCAGTAGTTCTACTTTTTCAAAATCGGTCAAGGGGGACTGCAACGGCGATTTTGGATCAATAGCATAATCACCAAAAAGGCGAATAGCATTAGGAATTGATGGTACAAAATAGATAATTTGTTGTGCGACTTGTTCTATGGCATGCGCATGCAAAAAAGGCGCTATTTGAGCTACTGCATGTCTCATCGATTGATCTTCGATTGTAGCGGATTGGTGTGGAGCATCATTGCGCCGCTGTATATTAATATTACTCACCAAAATAACGATACTAATGCTAAAGATCAGTAAAACACCCAGCAATACTCCTACGTCTGATTGCCCCTGCTTTTTCATGACCATTCCTTTTTGCAAATCGCTTCACCATGCCTATCGCTTTCTTGAATAAATTTCAACACCCCTTTCTTAATCAAGACCATTCTAATTGGTGATATTTAAAGAAATCAATAAAATTTAAATACTATTTGGCGACAACAATTATAAATTAGTTTGTTGATCACGAGAAAAAAGAACGAAGTATCGCGGCACCGAATGTAGCTGCTTGGAAAGCGCGCAACACCGTGGGAGTCAATTTTAATAAAGAGAATTGTGCCTTACGCAATAATTCTTTTTCTTGATTGGTAAAATCTGCTTCAGGACCGACGGTGGCAATGATTTTAGCTGGTGTAGGAGCACCAAGACAGGTCTCGTGCCATTTTTTTAATGGCATACCCGATTGATCAAAAAAATAACGAAAAAAATCTGTATGCGATGTAAACTGATCAAGCACCGTACGCAATGGTGCTGGTGAACTGATAGTAGGTATAATAAAATTTTTTGCCTGCTCAGCAGCTGCTATGCTGATACGCTCAAGACGATCATGATCGTGACCGCCAGTCCACCATGACCGATGAATCCGCTCGGTAATTAAAAGCTGGATATGTTCAACACCAACCTCAGTCAAACCATATATTGCCTGCTGACATTCATCTTTTTTCAATAAAGGTAACAGGAAGGTGATGGTAGTATGACGCGGTTCTGTTTTTTGCCATACGCATTCATTAAAAAGTAAATGGGTACCTTGGCAACCAGCAAAGAGTGCTTTGACCTGAATGTGTTGATCAAAAAGAATGAGTTTGTCGCCACGATTGAGGCGTACCACTTGTGTCAGGCGATGAAAAAGGAGCTTGTTATCAATCACCAGTGAGCATGGCTTGTGAATCATAGAAGATGATAATGCATCACAATAAAAGGCAAATTCATGCATGATTTTTTGATGGACGATACTGCTGCTTTTTTTTAGTACGGCAACAGTGGTGAAACATTTTTTTCATCTTTAAATAGGCAACAAATAGCTGTGCACAGCCTTTGCGTAACAAAAGCTGCCAATAAGAAAGTGGCTTTTCTTCCATCCGATCACATAATGCATCATAGAAAGAGCGGTCACCGTCTTTGTCATCGTCATAATCATCACAGGTATAGGTTAAATAGATATCAATATCTTTTGTGCAAGAGATATGACTATTTTCTTGACTAACGAGGGGCATACAAAAAATAAGGGCGCACAACACAATTTTAATTTTTATCATGGTATTTATCCATTTTTTCAAAGTCACAAAAACAGACGGATAATAAGGCAGTAGATAAGAACGCCCAAAATATCCATAATAGTTGCCAAAAAAGGGCCAGCAGAAAAGGCAGGGTCTATGTTAAAACGTCTTAAAATAATGGGAATGCACGCCCCGAGAATGACTGAAGTGATAACAATGGCCGTCACCGTGCCGCTGGCAATTAAACTTTCTACTAACGCATAGCTAGTCAAATAAACGCGTAAAAAGGCAACAAGGCCTAATACAAAGCCCAACACAAATGCCATAAGAAGTTCGCGACGCATAAAGCGGAGTACGTTGCCAAAATCTATTTCACCTGAGGCAATGCCTTGGATAACAATAACGGATGTTTGATTGCTGGTATTGCCACCGGTACTGGTAAGCATGGGTACGAGAGAAAAAAGGAGTGGTAATGTTTGCAAACTTGTTTCATATGAATGCAAAATGAAGGTTGATACTGATCCTGCAATGAGTAAAACAATAAGAATGGAGCCCCGTTTATAAAAAATGCGCATGAATGGTGTTTCAAAATAAGAATCTTTCAAGGGTGCTAATGCTGCCATTTTTTGTGCATCCTCGCTTGCTTCTTCCATCAGTACATCGACCAAGGTATCACTCGGAATGACGCCCAAAAAAAGATTATTTTCATTGACCACCGGTACGATCATGACGCCATAATGCACCATTTTTTGCGCAATCATTTCACGATCTTGTAGTACATGGGCAATCAGTTCATTTTTACGTATAAATTCAGCAATAAGCGTATGCGGTTTTTGTAAAACCAAATCTTCAAGATTGATGTAGCCAGTCAGGAGATTGGCCCGATCGACTATATAAATTTGTTGATGAATATCGCGTGAAGGACGCAGTCGTTGTAATAATGAGATGCTTTTATTGACGGTAAAATCTGCCATAAGGGTGAGCACATCAGTTGTCATAACTCCACCGGCAGATTCTGGATCAAATTGTAACAAAGACAACAGTTTATCGCGCGTTTTTTTGTGCAATAAATTAAGATAATTTTTTAGTTCTTCGTCAGAAAAATGATCAAAAAGATCAGTAAGTTCATCGCTGGGCAGTACATTGAGTGCATCAATTTTGCCCGATTCATTCAGCACGGAAAGAATGTACACTTTCATCGGATCTGAAAGTTCACGAAAAACCTCCAATTGTACGTTCTTGTGCAGATGAAGAAAAATTGTTTTTGCATCAAGTCGGTCTATTTCCCCCAAAAAGTCTGCAATGTCTGCTGGATGCAGCGCTTCAAGAGCACTCCACAAAGAATTACCCAAAGGGGAATCGCGTTTAATGACCGTCTCAATATTTTCTATTATTTGTGCCAGAATTTTTTCTGATTCCATCAATCAACCCCCTTCTGGGCACTGAAATTAGTCTGCACATTGCCTTTGTTAAAAAATAGTTTCGTGCTCTATTCTAACATCCATTCTGGCATATGCAAACGCAATTTACCATTTGACTTTAATCGAACAGATGATACGATAAAATTTGTAAATAAGAATTTTAGTTCTATGACTGGAGAGCTTATGGTGACGGCTATATCACATTTATTTGCCATTACGGTGCCGCCTGATACCGTGCCGGTTCGTATCGATATTTTTTTAGCGCACCATCTGAAAAACTATTCCCGCTCATTTTTTCAACGCATGATTGCCGAGAATGGTATTCATCTCAATGGACATCTGGTGGTAAAACCAAGCATCATTATTCGTTCCCACGATCAGCTGAATCTCTCTTTTGCCCCTGCGGTACCGCTGTATAAAGACCAGGCGTCTTTTGCAGAAAAAAAACCGATTAAACTCGTTTTTGAGCATGAACATTTTTTCATTATTAACAAACCTGCTGGATGGATGGTGCATGCACCCCATAATCGCTGTCAAGAGGCAACCGTGGTTGATTGGCTGGTGCATTCCTATCAAGACCTTAAAACAGTCGGCAACCACGAGCGTCCTGGCATTGTGCATCGGCTTGATAAAGATACTTCAGGACTTCTTATTATTGCACGAACCAATTATGCCCATATGGTTTTTACCGGACTTTTTAAACAGCGCGCATTAAAAAAAACATATCTGGCCATCGTTGCAGGCCATCCAGCGTACTCTCAAGGCACACTTGAATTTCCTATTGCGCGTGATCCGAAAAATCGCACAAAAATGAGTACCTCAGTGCACAATATTACCCGAACAAAAAGTCGCGCCGCGCTCACTGAGTATCGTGTTGTTGAATATTTTAAGGAAACGACACTACTGGAACTGGTGCTCATTACCGGTCGTACTCACCAGATTCGTGTCCATTGTGCCGCCATGGGCCATCCGATTATTGGCGACCAACTGTATGGCAAAAAATCGCCATTAATTACCCGTCAAGCTTTGCATGCCCACAAACTTTCTTTTGTTTTTGATAATCAGGAATACCATTTTTGCAGCGATCTACCAGAGGATTTTAATAATTTAATATTGTGCAAACGTGCGTAGACCGATCATAGGGAAAGAAGAATTTTTATTCTTTGAAATCTCTGGTCTTTTGAAATTCTTGTTTGGTTTTTTCTTGTTAATTAAAGCTTTCATTGTACTAAGCTTATTCAATTTCTTTATAAGTTTTAAAGATCTTTGCTTTTGCGGAATAGATGTTTTTACCATAGAACGTATGAATTCATTTTCATCCCATGCCTCAATTGTCTTACCAAGTTTTTTAGATAAAGTATTACGTATTTCCTTGTCGGTAGAAAAGCGTGAACACCCAATACAGGCAAGTTGTTTGTCTGTGAACTTGTCTGCTATTAATGGTTTCCTAAAACTATTCAGAAATGCTTGGTCTACTACCTTAATTTTATTTTGCTGATTTTTTAATAAATCGCCTATTTGTTCTGGCGGTGGTTTATGATAATATTTTTTCAAAGCAAGCAGTAGGCGGCCAAGCCATGAAGATTCAAACTGCTTCAGAAGCAACATATTTTCAACCATGTTAAAAGTAGCTCGCCATTGTGCTGTTTTGACGTCCATATATTCAAACTCACGTAATAATTGATTGCTCTCGACTTCTAAGGCTTGATCCAAACGTTGTTTTTTTTCATCATTCTGACAGTAATTTTGAACTGCTTTATATTTCTTAAGCAATTTTTCAGAAACTTTTTTTGCATGATTTACTTGTATCAGTCATTTCTGCCCATGTTATAGCTGATGGCCCTTCAAAAAAGCATTTGGTTAAATATTTATTGTTTTCACCAAAATCCTTATTAATAATATCCAAAACATCTTCTAATTCAGGATCGAGATCTTGAGGGGAAATTTCTGCATCCATAGCATCAGAATCGGTTTGATTTCCTGCGAGATCTGGATCTGCGAGCAGGTGCATGCTCATAGCAAAAAAGATATAAGCAATGATGAGTGTTATTTTCATGGTACGCATTTTTAATAATTTATTATTAGTATGATACCTAATATAAAAAAATTTTCCAACGCTGACAAAAAGATTTAGCGTAATTATACAAATTGTAACTTAATTCAGTGGGTTTGGCGTAAAAAAAATCGAGCTCG
>Ga0207093_1089_pt3 | contig 12604 bp, 12 predicted proteins | sample Alteio_BWMinHeat_89_FD_153519 | JGI IMG/M metagenome (GOLD analysis project Ga0207093, IMG submission 153519) | Enriched cells from forest soil in Barre Woods Harvard Forest LTER site, Petersham, Massachusetts, United States -... | ecosystem: Environmental > Terrestrial > Soil > Temperate forest >... | reverse complement strand
TATTCATGCGGAATACTCAAGGTATAGGCCCCGGTTATCGAGAAAAACTAGCAAAGGTCATTAATGCATCGAGGGGCGGAATAACGCCTGAACTAGTTGCAAGATCACTTACTGTCAGTCGCCAAGAAGCTGGACGACTCCTATCACGTTGGCATAAGGCCGGGTGGCTACAAAAAATCAAAAGAGGATTTTACATCAGTATCCCCGTCGAATCTTTTCCGGGCCGATTGGCCATCGAGAATCCTTGGGTGATCGTCTCCAAAATTTTCTCGCCAGGATACGTTGGCGGCTTCTCGGCCGTGAAGCATTGGAATTTGTCCGAGCAGATTTTCGAAACCATTGCGTTCTTCACAACAAAAAAAGTAAAGGAGCGGCATCCCAAATACGCCGGTTTGAGTCTGCATTTGAAAACCATCAAAGAAAGCAAACTTTTTGGGACAAAAACAGTTTGGTTCGATTCAGTCAAAGTGCAAGTATCTGATCCATCGCGGACAATGGTAGATTTTCTTGATGAGCCTGCTCTTGGTGGCGGAATGACAGCCATTCGTGATTTCTTCCAAAGCTATCTTGATTCAGACCACAAAAATATCCCTCTCTTGATTTCTTATGGCGAAAAATTGGGAAATAGTTCTGTCTTCAAAAGACTCGGCTTTTTGCTTGAAAACATGTCGGCGACTGATGAGAAGACAATAGAAGAAATTAGGGCAAAGATTTCGAAAGGCTATTCGAAGTTTGATCCCACAATTGCCAACGTACGAATCATTAGGCGCTGGAATTTGAAGATTCCCCAAACATGGACGACAACATATGATCGAAAAAAATGAAATTCTTCAGCTTGCCGAAGGTCTGGGGCTCTCAGCTGATACCGTTGAAAAAGACTACGTTCTTGGCTGGATTCTTCACGGTATCTCGGGCCATGCGCATCTAGGTAAAAACTGGCTATTTAAGGGAGGAACCAGTCTCAAAAAATGTTTTTTTGAAACTTTTCGATTTTCCGAAGACTTGGATTTCACGATTCACGCGCAAAGTGATTTGACGGCTGAGTTCTTTGTTAAAGCCTTTCATGAAATCGCCGACGCGCTTCATGAGGAAGCCGGCATCGAATTTTCAAAAGACATGTTCAAGTTCAAGATTTTGCCGAAGAACGATGGTAAATTGTCGGCGCAAGGGGTGATTCACTATAACGGACCTCTCCGCAGAAAACAGGGGGTCGCCTCGATCAAGATAGACCTTACAACTGATGAGATTGTCGTTCTAAATTCCGAACGCAGGCGAGTTCATCACCCCTATACGGACGAACCTGAAAAAGGCATTTGGTCTACATGCTATGCCTTCGAGGAGGTCATCGCAGAGAAAATTCGTGCCTTGAGCCAACGAGCAAGACCGAGAGATGTTTACGACGTTGTTCATTTCTTTCGCAATCGCGATATGATCAAGAGTCCGCAGCTTGTTCATAATGTTCTTATTAAAAAATGTGGATATAAAAAAATTCCTGTTCCGACATACGAGCTCATCGAAAAACACGAGAAACTTGACGAACTGGAAGGGCAATGGACCAATATGCTAGCGCACCAACTTCCGAACTTGCCGCCACTAGAGTCGTTTTGGAAGGATATCGAGCCATTTTTTCAATGGCTCAATAGCAATCTTCAGTTGGAAAAAATCGTTCCTATCGTCAAGGCAGACGAAGAAATATTTCAGCCTGGACGAATTGCCAATGCCTATTCAACCGACACCTTTCTTCAGAAAATCCAATTTGCGGCAGCCAATCGGGTCTGCGTTGAACTGAAATATCATGACAAGATTCGATCGATAGAGCCCCTATCGTTCCGACGCTCGCGCGGAGGAAACCGACTCTTTTATGGTTTTGAGAGAAATTCAGGACAAGTAAAGGCGTTCGCCCTCGACAAAATTCAGGGTGTCCAAGTCACCAACAACCCCTATACGGAGAAGGATTATCCGGTAGAGATTAGTCCCAGCGGAATAGTATCTATGCCGCCGTTACGCAGGAGAAAGACGATTTAAATTTTCAGTATCACTTACGACTCTTTACGAATGATCGCCAATCTTGTTAGAATTGCTCGATGTCACAAGACCGAATAAAAGAACTTGAGCACAAGCTGCAGCAGCTTGACGTTGAGCGAAGTCAGATCGTTGCCGAACTCTTATTACTTCAGACCGAGGCCATCAACCAACCCGCTCCATTGGCAGGACGCAAAGCTAATGATCAGACTCCTGACGCAAATAGCGACAAGATAAATCTTTTTCTTTCTTTGTTTCGGTGTCGCAGGACCGTATACCCAAAACGCTGGGAGAACCAACGAAAAGACAAAAGCGGTTACTCACCGGCCTGTAACAATGAATGGGTTCGGGGCGTCTGCGGCAAACCTCCAAACGGCAATGTCAAATGCTCCGACTGTCCCAATCAGGCGTTTCCCGAACTTGACGCGTTGGCGGTTAAGAATCATCTCCAAGGGACCCACACAATTGGAACCTACGCAATTGATGAAAATGACGCCTGCACATTTCTTGCCGCCGATTTTGACGGAGATGGATGGAAGACTGATGTCGTCGCCTATCGGAAAGCCGCCCAAAGTTTAGGTGTTGACACCCACATTGAGCGATCACGGTCGGGGAATGGCGCAAATATCTGGATCTTTTTTTCTGAAACCATTCCAGCACGAATCGCACGGCGGCTTGGAACCGCAATTCTTTCAAAGACCCTACAGGAACGACACACACTAAGTCTCAAGAGTTACGACAGATTTTTCCCAAATCAAGACTATTTACCAAAGGGCGGTTTCGGGAACTTAATTGCTCTACCCTTGCAGCAAAAGCCACGGGAGCAAGGTAACTCCGTTTTCGTGGATGATAACCTCGTGCCGCATGAAAATCAGTGGGAGTATCTTGCACAGGTTCGCCGGCTCTCTCTTTCTGACGTTGATGGTATCGTCTGTCGAGTTATTCCCAAAGTCGAGCAGTTACAAGGTATTGAGCCAGAGCTTTTGTCCCTAGAAACCGATGAACGGCTCATGAAGCTCTCGAAGCCCAAAATCTTCAAGGGCCTGTATGATGGAACTATCGAAATTGAACAAGGCGCACAACTCAAAATCAAAATTGATAAATTGCCTGGCACGCTGGTTTCAGCATTTAAGCGAACAGCGACATTTGCTAATCCCAAATTCTACGAAAAAGAACGGATGCGGTTTCAAACGTATCCTGAATCCAGATTTATTTTTGATGGCGAACAATTTCCTGGCTGCCTCATTTTACCCAGAGGCGTTCTTGATAAATGTCTCGAGCTGGCAAATGAGGCTGGCGCTCAAATCACGATCCGCGATATACGACCCGTTCACAAGAAACTCAAATGTAGTTTCAAGGGTGATCTCCTTCCTGAGCAGAGCACTGCAATCACGAAATTGATTGGCCACGAAACAGGAGTTTTATCCGCTCCGCCGGGCAGCGGAAAAACCGTCATGGCGTGTGCGATATTGGCCAAGCGCAAATTGCCGACGCTCATTCTTGTACATCGACAAGAACTTCTCGAACAATGGAAGGATCAACTGTCACGTTTTCTCGGCATTCCTCCCAAGCAAATTGGAGTTTTCAGTGGGACTAAGAAAAAACCAACAGAGAAGATCGATATCGCGACAATCCTGTCACTAAAGGGCATTGAGGACTTGGAAGAATTCTTTTCTTCTTACGGTCAGATCATTATCGATGAATGTCACCATATCCCAGCTGTCACCTTTGAGTCGATTCTCAAACGAAGTTCAGCACGATATATCCTTGGCCTTACCGCAACACCCTATCGAAAAGACGGCCATCAAAAGATTTTGTTCATGCAATGCGGCCCGGTTCGTCACGAGATCAAGACCTCCGGGGATCATTTGATCTCGAAGCGCGTTGTGGTGAAGGAAACGACATTCAAACTTTCCGAAAATCTTGGCCCACAACCGCCGATTCATCTTATTTGGAATGAATTGATGGCCGACGTTGGACGACTGGACCTTGTGGCGACCGATGTCATCGAAGCTGTTAACGCATCTCGATTCCCGCTCATCATTTCCGACAGAAAAGAGCACCTGGAGGCCATTGAAAAGAAGATCGCCAGTCTTTCGAGTTCGATCAAGATTTCTCGTCTTGTAGGGACCATGGGAAAGAAGGCCAGAAAAGCCGTCATGGATGAAATGAGAAACATTGCTGAGAAAAATGCGCCGATGTGCCTCCTCGCGACGGCTTCCCTCATTGGTGAAGGCGTCGATATACCAAGACTCGACACGCTGGTGCTTGCCATGCCGATTTCCTTTAAAGGTAGAATTGTCCAATACGCGGGCCGCCTCCACCGACAGTGGCCAGGAAAAAGGGACGTCGTTATCTATGACTATCTCGATGTCTGCAGCGGCCTCACGGTTTCGATGTATAGAAAACGTGTTCAAGCTTATCGAAGCATGGGTTATCAAATTCACGCAACAGCACACTCAATAGGTGCCAACCGAGGAGTCCAGTCGAGCTTGTTCGACACACAACAACTCAGAAATGAAGCCTGAACCCGGTGGCAGCCCTTTCCTACTGTGGCCGACATCGGTCGGATCTGGAGTCCCGGCCTCGGATGGCCATGGTCGGTCCAAAGCAATGAGCAAATGCAGCCTGATAAACATTCCACTTTGGATACACTTTCGTCACTCATGATAAACTCGCTTGTTTTTATAACTCCGCCACGTCCTATTGAGCGCCGTATGTCCCATCCAAATTGAGATGTTTTCTAGCGCCTGATTCTTGGAAAGCATCAAGTCGACAAATCCCTTCCGACCTCCGTAAGTGTCGTGTCCTTCACCGATGTATTTGTGAATCGTTTTGGTTAATGGCCGCTTGAAGTTCTTGTCCTCAATCATTTTCAAAGCAAAGTTCTGCTCGTCAAAAAGAATAGGAATTGGCTTCCAACGATCTTCAGGCGGCAAAGCGATGATTTTTGTTTGAAAAACCCAAAACACTTTTCTCCCCGTCGGGAGGATTTCTACTTTCCACATACCGTCGTCTTTCAAATTATCAATTTCTTGAGGACGTAACCCGAGCCAAACGCTGATATAAAGCCAATTGAAGTTTTGTTGGTTGATATGGCCTTTCATCATTTCAAGATGCTCTGGAGTAGTTGACCTTGACGGCTGCCTGCGGTGTTTCTTTTGATAGTATGCTTCCAAAATCCTCTTTTTTTCGTAACCTCTTGGGGGGCGAAGTGGTGCGAACGGATGAGCCAGTTTTCTAGTGAAAAAATCACCCCAAAGATTCATCATCGCTAAGATATTTTTGACGTATCCAAAACTGTATTTCCTCTCATAAAACAGGTCATAAAAAACCCCTGGGTGAAAATACCAATTTGTTGGTTCAATCCCAGCTTGCACGATAATTTTCTGTGCTGCGTAACAAGCCGTGTATCTTCGCTGGCCAATTCGTTTTTTCTGCTCATCGGAAAACACACTGCGTGGCCGAACAAATCTCTCTTCAAATTCGGCAACAAACTCTTCCGGCAACGTGGCTTCATGCCGCATCTGAAATGAGACACGTTTTTTTTGGATTTCTCTAATTCGTTCTTCTTGGTGTTTGATTTTGAGCTGAGCATTCAACTGTCGCGCACGAACCCGAGCATCTTCAATGGTCATCACAGGACTAAAGCCCAATGCTCGCCACCGATCTTTGGAAATATCCCATGCTCGTTTTCTTTCCTCATTACTGGTGGAACCTGGCCTATCTGAGCGCTTGTAAGAAACAAATTGGACTTTCCATACCGGCGCCTTTTTCTTTCGCGGCAAAAAGCGAACGTAATACCCCATAAACACCTCCGATTTGTGCTTTGGCCGCAAATCCAGAAGGGCGACCACAGCGACCGAATCGGACGCGGTTTATTCTTCTAAAGTATTGAAATGAGAGGGAGGTATTGGTCTGCGCGACTGGATTTGAACCAGCGTTCCCGTGCACTGTTTATCTCCATAAATTCAGGGCTTTACCCCGCCTCAAACCAAGATAGATAGCGCCTATCATTATGTTTTTACTTGATTTTAACATGGTATATTATACAATTACACCCATGAAGCCAGTATCCGTTATAACCAAATTTGACGAATTTCTAAAGGCCAGGAGGCTAACCTTTGAAGCTGTCGCGGTAGGTGGAACTGCGCTCGCACTTCTTGGCGTCATTACTCGCGAAACTCGCGATTGCGACATTCTCAGTCCCGATATTCCAGAAGCAATCTCAAAAGCCGCAAAAGATTTTGCGCGCGAGATGGCATCTTCGGGATTCGAGCTTGGCCCGAACGAGTAGAGACTGTTTTCAAAAGTCTGGCGAAGAGGCTGGGATATGAGCTTTAGGCGCATTCTCTACCCAGACAAATACGCTCGCGGCGACTCTCTCACGAAAGACTTAGCGGCCATTGGCTTTCTATTCAGAACGCAATCCACTCATGGACCCAACATAGAGGACACCCTTGTTGCTGCATCAATTGAAGGGGTCGACGGCGAATATCGAGTGCTTTCCATGCTCGTTGATTGGCTCGATATTCACCTTTTTAACGTCAATGCCGATCGACTCATAAAACTGGTTTTGAAGCTCAAAGGCAGTAAGGAGAAGCATTTTTGGTGTGCGATGGCCCAGCGAAAAAGTGCAGATACCCGCTTTAAGAAACTGTCTGCCCTCTACTCAAGCAGAATGGATCTTTTTGAAACCGGAACGCCTTTTCAGATAGAACGAAAGGGTGAAGATCCTAGGTTTGCCGGCACTGTTTTGCGCATTCCAGACCAATCATTGAGACAACGACAAAGCGATATTCTTTCTCCAGAAAAGCTCGCAAAGATTCACTCTGCTTACCGCTCCAGAATCCTGATGGGCCCCACATATCGCGCCGATATGTGGGCGCTCCTTGAAGATGCGAAGGCTAACCTTTCACCCTCTGAAATTGCGAGACGCGCCTATGGTTCTTTTCCTACCGCCTTAAAAGTAAAACGAGATTGGTCGATTCTAAACACATAAGTTTTTATGAGAGATCCTCGAGTGACTCACCTCCCAAAAGCTATTTTGATCTGAATTAAGGATGCCGGATCGCAACATCGTTGCCGAATTTCGTCATTTGAGGGGTCGACTTTACTGGTAAGTCCCTTAGACCCAATGTCTCGAATTTAAAGGGTTTTTTAAGGATCACTTTGGATCACTTCGCAAGTGATTGTTTTTGAAAGCCAGGTGTGGGGGTTCAAGTCCTCTCACGGGCACCACGTGCTGCGGTTTCAAGACGTCGTCGTTGAACAAAATCGTGAAGACTCTCACCTACAATACCGCGAAAGAGTCTATGAAAATGGTATTCTGAGAAACAGGCAACTTGGGCCAAGCGCTGTAGCGATAAATCTTGATCTAGATTGGCATCGATGTATGCGATAACACGATCTATTCTGGACTGATATTCTTCGCGCATGTCGAACTCTTGTAAAGATCAAAGGAATCGTCTGTAGTCAACACCGAGCGCTTTACCAATACGCATGGCAAGTTTCTTTCCAATGGCCCGTTCGCCTTTTTCCATCTTTGAGAGATCGCCTTGAGTGACATCAATTTTTTCCGCCATTTCTTTTTGCGTAAGTTCCATACGCAAGCGAACCCCGCGCAAAGCGATACCCGGGGTTTTCTTTGAATCGCCAAGATCGGGGAAGAGATCAGTGGCAGGAATGAATCCTTCATCACTCTCATCAAGCTGACTCAAAAGAGTTTCAACAGCATGTGCAGCGTCCTTGGGGACGAGATAAAGCTTTCGTTTTCTTCCTTCGCTCACCTCAATTTTAATAAGGGGCGTCTTCGCGGCTACCGGCATATGTCACCTCCAGAATTCGGATTTTATCATCGACCACTTCCCAAACTGCCACGAAACTATAATTCAAATGGCAGTGAAATTGACCATGTGTGAGCTTTGAGTAATTCGGCCACTCATGTTGAACTGGACCTATCTTTGACAGGTCCAAGAGAAGCGCCTCAAATAACTCAAGAACAGGACGTGGTAACTTCCTGACGCGTTTGGCTGCCTTCTTGGAGACATTCACCGTCCAGCTCACAGTAAGAACTATATAGTATATTTGCTATATTGTCCATAAAAATATGGCATTGTGGAGAACAGTTCTCAAGAACTGATTAACTAAACTATGAGATTCATTTTTGAACAGGGTTTTGAGATTGTTCTCCAAACATTGGGTGATCGTCAAATTGGAGAACGTTCTCCATGGGGGAGAACAAGCTTTTCTATTTAAAACTGGTTCTCCACGCGAAATCGGAATGCCAAGAAAATCAATTGCTTAGGTCGCTGGAGAACTCGAAAATGGCGGTTCTAAGATCGCCCGCTAGGGGGCACCACCGCCTCAGCGCCTAACGTACGAAACAACGCTTAGAAATTGCAGGTCCAGTCTCCTTTGGCAAAAAAATCCCGGCGACTATCGCGTGGCTAGGCCGATCGTCATTCAAGTTGAAAAGTGAAAAATAAAAGAGTGTGCTAGTGAACTGCCCTTACTTTACAAGACAACCCACGAAACCTCGGGACTATTGGACGCCTCACTCGACGGGTAGGACTCGTGGCTTGGGCCAATCGTCCGCCAAAAATAATCGCAAAGAAAATGGATTTCACAGCACCTCGTATTTTCTACTAAGGGGTTGGGCCGCTATTTTCTTCCCTCGACGTCTCTCTCGATCTTTTCAATGCGAGTCGTATCGATGTCCCCTTTGGCCGAGGCTTCCATTTCCGCCTGCAATCGGGCCACGCGTGCATCTACTTTGCCGACACGATTGCCGCGCTTCATGGCTCGAATATCTTTGGCTAAACCAACGTGAAATTTCCCATTTTCATAGACGAGTCCAATTTCAGCCGACTTGCCGGACTTAACGGAATCTAGAACTTTTTTAGTTAAGGCTTTAGCTTCTGGTGGAGGCGACGGGAATCGAACCCCCGACCTTCAGGCCGCCAAAAATCTCGCTTTTTCAGTCGCCAAAGTCGGACGCCATAAATCTTAACAATTTCAAATACCTTTCCTCGTTGCAAATACCGGTAAAGTCGACCTTTCATTTGACGAAATTCGGCATTAGGACCGGCTCTTTTAAACGGGGTCTCAATGCCAAGAAATCGGAAATACAATAAATACGATCGGGCGATTAAGGCGGCGATTGCAATGACCGGCCGCCCAGATCTTTTCCCCCACTTAAACATTCCACGGATGACCGCACTTCATTGGGTTAGGAACGGATTTGATGATCTCAGCGATCCAATTCTCGAATCAATGATTGGAGCGATCAACGACTCCAAGGTTGAAATGACGGAAGGGCTGAGAAGTTTAGCCGAGAAGGAATCCATCATTGCGTTACTTCTGGAAACCTACAAAGTCCTAGGTTTTCAAATCCGCTGGAAACACATCGACTCGAGCGAAAGAAAATCAAAACTTTTAGATGCAATCGAGTCAGCCATGAAATCCGCACGACGCGATGTATGCCTTTCCACTCTAGGGTTGTCTCTTTCTCGATATAAACGTTGGCGAAGAGAACGGCGCGGATGTGGTGTGACCGGTGTTAAGTCATGTCCCAGAGGCAATGCCAATCAACTCACCTCAAACGAAATTCAGGTTATGCGGAATCTGGTGACGGCAAAGGAGTTTTCTCATTTTCCTATTCGATCGCTCCATTTTTATGCCAAGCGAGAAGGATTGCTCGTTTGTTCCTACTCGACTTGGAGAAAGTACATCGACCATTTCAAATGGAAGAGGCCAAGAAAACAGTTTCGAGAAAGAAAGCGGCGAATTGGATTGCGAGCAAGACATCCAAATGAAATCTGGCACCTCGACATTTCATATTTTGTTCTCCCGAACAAGACAAAACTCTTCATCCAAGCGATCATCGACAACTATTCCAGGTATGTCATCGCCTGGCAGGTGTTGGACTCTTATGACGGATCGAAAACCGGAGAACTTTTGCGAAAAGCCATCGTGGCGACGACCAGACCGAGCGGTCGCGAAAAACTGAGACTCATTGTGGACGGAGGTGGAGAAAATCGCAGTAAATCTGTTCATCACCTTGAAGAGCGTGGCCATTTTAGAAAGCAGGTGGCTCGATTTGAAATTTCCTATTCTAATTCGATGGTGGAGACACTTTTTCGATCGCTAAAACACAATTATCTTTTTCATCAAGAAATTCGCTCTCTCGCGAATCTCAAAAGACACGTTGATTTTTGGTTTAAGGAGCACAATGAGAAAATCCCTCATTCATCGTTCAACGGAGAAACCCCTGCGGAACGTTTTCAGAAAACCTGGACGAAGGAAAGTGAAATCCGAATTCTCGTACGTCAGCAAGAGGCCGTTAAATTGAGAATCAAAGAAAATCAAAAAATATTTTGCACATCATGTGAGGTCGCTTAACGAAAGGTTTTGTTGCCAACCCGTGTAGCGGACCCCTTCCATGACGAAATTCTAAATTTCGTCACCACTGAGTTCGACTTTACTCGTAAGTGCCAGGGGTTCGTTTGCATGTGGAACTACCAATTGGTCTGCGCGACTGGATTTGAACCAGCGACCTCTTGCACCCCAAGCAAGTGCTCTACCAAGCTGAGCCACGCGCAGATCTGTGAACTGGCGAAACGCCTTGTCATAGCTATGAGCTATTCAGCAGTTGTAATGAAGGCGGAAGAAAAAATCAACTAAGCTTCTATGGACGAACCTGCGGAATGGCCTTGGAATAGCCTTTTCAGACGGCCGATATCGCCGATCAAATAGCTCAATCTTTCCCCAAGAATCTCAACACGTTGGTTAACCTGGGACCAATCCTTTTCCTTGCGCACCACTGTTTTGAGCTCGCGCAAAGCCGTACGGGCTCCCTCGATCGAAAAGCGATCGCGGTGGAGGAGCTTGCGGATCAAGAAGACATTTTCGACGTCTTTGCGAGTGTAATAGCGCTGATTATTCGCGGCTTTTTTAGGCTTCAATACGTCGAATTCAGTTTCCCAGTAGCGCAGTACATACTGTTTGATTCCCAGCATGTCGGCTACTTCGCCGATTTTAAAACCCATCTTTGATGGAATTTCAGCAAGTTCGCTCAAAAGAAGATCGTCGCACAATGCCGCTGGTAAACTGACGGACGAAGCGCTTACCTTTACGGCAGGCTGCTCTTCGCTGACACTCTCCTGAATCTCCAAACCAGCCACCGCTGGTTGAGCATCGATATATTCGGCGGGGCCCATGGATAACTCGTCGCCTGCTCCCGCTTCGACAAAGGCGGCAACTGCAACATCCACCGCAGGGGCTGCCTCACTCCGCGACTCCTCAACGATCGTGCCGAAGGGATCGATTTCGATTTCTTCCTCGCCGCCAACCGGAGCCTCACTGTCGACCGTCAGCGAACTGTCGGTGGAGCGGTCACTCACATTTAATGCAAAAGGAATTTGTTCCGAATCACTGAACGCGGGGTCGTTATCAATCTTGGTCATCATCTTCCTTATCGATGAGATGCGCATATTCCTCACCGTTCAACATCGCCTTCAACACTTGGCTGGGGCGAAAGGTCAGCACCCGGCGGGCACTGATCTTGATTTGCTCACCGGTCTGCGGGTTCCGACCGATTCTTTCGTTTTTTCCGCGCACCACGAAGTTGCCGAAGCCTGAGATTTTGACCTTCTCACCGTCGATCAAAACTCCCTTCAAGCTATCAAACACCAGTTCGACGAGCTCAGAGGCTTCCTTCTTGGAAAACCCGATTTTGTCGTAGACCTTCTCAACGATGTCGGCTTTGGTCATTGTCGATTTGCCGATATTTTGTCCGGCCATGGCGCTGTGCTCCTTATGAGGTGACTTAAAATATTTTTAACTGTCAGCGCGAAGTTCGCAAGCTTATCGCGGGGTTAGTCCCCACTTTTTCTTCAGCGAGTCGAGGATGTGAGCGATCTTTTCCTGGACCACTTGATCTTGCAGTGTGCCATCCGGGTCCTGGAAGCTCATTCGAATAGCGACCGAACGCAGACCTTTGCCGAGGGATGGATCCGTATAGTTATCAAAGACCTCCGCAGACTGCAGAATCTTATCGCCACAACGCTTAATTTCATCAACAACGTCGGAAGTCGCCAACTTCATCGGCATCACCAGGGCCAGGTCACGTCGCACAGCGGGAAAACGAGAAAAGGGCCGGTAATGTTGAAACAACGGCTTGGCCTGAAGGAAGGGCCGGAAACTCAGCTCAAAGATCGCTGTGGGTACACGCACCTTATGCTCATCCAGAAGGCCCGGATGAAGCGATCCAAGGTAGCCAACGGCATCCCCATTGGACTGCACCCAACTGGCCTGCCCACGGTGTAGGAAATGCGGAATCTCGCCGCGATTTTCTGGTTGCTGAAAATGCGTGGCCGACAAACCAAAGGCGGAGAAAAGCGCCTGCACGGCAGCCTTAGCGAAAAACACTTCGAAATTTGGCCTCGCCGGGTTCCACAGCGAAATCGGATGGCCCCAAACGATACCGGCAACGCGTTCAGTGATTCGGAACAAATTCCTTTTGCATTAAATGTGAGTGACCGCTCCACCGACAGTTCGCTGACGGTCGACAGTGAGGCTC
>Ga0207093_1091_pt1 | contig 13361 bp, 17 predicted proteins | sample Alteio_BWMinHeat_89_FD_153519 | JGI IMG/M metagenome (GOLD analysis project Ga0207093, IMG submission 153519) | Enriched cells from forest soil in Barre Woods Harvard Forest LTER site, Petersham, Massachusetts, United States -... | ecosystem: Environmental > Terrestrial > Soil > Temperate forest >... | reverse complement strand
CGAACGGGGAACCGTCTCGATTCTTCTTCGGACAGTGAATCATTTCAGAAGATTCTCCTCCGCCATCAGAAATCCGCGAGCCGAGTTTCAAAAGCTCCTGCAACAAGCACTGTGTCTTTCCAATCCGCCCCGTAATTGAAGTAAGCCCGCCGCGATGGTGGGAGCAGTCACCATTTCCCGCCTTAGTCCGGATTCAATTCTCGGGAACGCTCGACGATAAATTCTCGGAACGGGGTGCCGCCTTAGGGGAGTCGGCAGTGGTAACTGATCAGCTTTGAGGTCGAGGGTCAAGTCGGTTGGATGAAAAATCTTATGGCAGGAGCAAGGGAAACGTGTGTTGAAGGCTAGAGCTGCGGGATGAGCAGCGCTGTTACAGTTTCAGGCGAGTACCTTGCTCTCACCAAAACGCGGCAGGAGCGGAGTTGGCTGCCTCCGCTAGTTGTCCACCAATCGAGGTTCTCGATGGCTTCGATGTGAGTGCACTGCTGAAACGCGCGCAAGATTACGGATTGGTTCGGAACTCGCCATTGCGGGTGCATCTGAATGCCTTCTTCACGCGCTGAGCGGTTGACCGTGACGTGCACCGCGCGTAATTGCGGCGTCTGCGCCGGACAGTTGGCAAACCTGAGCTGGGCTGCACCGAGTTCTTGGCCTTTTTTTAGTTTTAGCTGCGCGGTGAGCAGGATACATGGTTTGGGCAGCGCCTTGACGATTCCAATCAAAGAGGCTTGAAAACTGGCTTGCGGGCAAAATTCCGCACGTATGCGGTCGATGAGCTCGAACGAAATCTCTTGGCCGCGGTCTGCTTTGAGGAATTCTGGCCAGAAGGCCATCTCCCCAGCGATGACATCCATGAGTGATTCTTCAGGGTCAAGGACCGCTGCGGCGTGCGTCCGCCGAAAGATGAGGCGCATTTGGGGAGTGAGGGTGAAGAGGTGAGCGAGCTCATGCCACTTCGTGAAGTAGGAGGCGAAGGCTTTCGGTCCTCGGCAGTCGATGATGGAAACAAAAGGCAAATCAAATTTGGCAGCGTGCTGCCGTTTGAGGGTGATGGCATAGTCCTGATCGCGCAATTCGTTGCGGAGATTTGCGAAAATGGTCTCGCCCTGCGGAACGAATTCCTCGACGATTTGGTTCAGGTCCGCGTCGCAATGGACTTCGCGGAAAACGGTTTTGGCGTCGTGCGCCGCTGCGCTCAAGAGATCCGCGAGATTGGCGCACTTATAGTTCTTTACAACTTTGCGAACTTTGCGCCGCACGTGTTCGACGATTTCGGCGACGGGTTTGCCGGACCCTTTCAGGCCCAGGTCGCTAGCCAACTTGCCGATTTGCGGTTTGGAGTCGAGGCGGCTCATCCGTAGGTTTTTTTCAGAACATTCTTGAGCGCGTTGTGCAATTCCTTCCAGTCGTCAACGGACGCGACTCCTTTGGACTGCTTGCTGCGACGCGCGACCACCGAGTTGTAAGCTCCCAGCAGGTCGAGCGCTTCTTGGTGGCTGAGGTGAAGTTCTTCCGCAGCCTGTGAAAGCTCGACTGGAATCATGATCGGTTTCCGGACGCTGGGCTCTTCGCCTTCGCCGGTCGCGAGATACTGAACGGTAGTGCCGAGAGCTTGAGCAATCCGGAGAAGCATATCCAAGCCAATGTTTTTGCCCTTGTTTTCGACTTCGCTCAGAAAGCTCTTGCTGATTCCCGACACGTCCGACAGTTTTTCCTGCGTCCAGTTCCTAGCCTCACGTACCTCTTTAATGCGTTCGCCAACAGTGGCCATGCCACCCCCAGGGTAGAGGCTGATTACGGGCGGAGCATACCAGTTGCGAGAAGATTCGTAAATAAAAGACTTGAAACAGCTGTGGATATTCGATATAACGAATATATTCGCAATCGAGGTGTGGCCAATGCCGGTCAATCTGAGGCGTGAAAACTCGAATCGGACAGGGTCAGCTTTCGATCCGTGGACCATTCAAGCGGTATGGGAGAAAGGCTCAATCGTTGCCGGCGTGGATGCTCGTTTTTTTCGGAAAGACGGCTGCGGGGCGTGGATTGAGCGGAACGCCTATGGAGATACCACCCCGAACGGAAAGGGTTGGGAAGTCGACCACATTATTCCGGTTTCGAAGGGCGGGACGGATGACATTTGGAATCTCCAGCCGTTGCAGTGGCAGAACAACAGAGCGAAAGGCGAAAGCCAGTTCAACTGGAGCTGCGCCGTGGCGGCGGTCGGATAAAAGGGGGATCAGGAGATGGCGAACGCAAAGCAGCACGCATTGATCGGGGCAGGTGTGGGGGCAGTTGGCTGGTTTTTGTACTGCAAGATGGTTGACCGGCCGGTTGAAGTTGGAGAGGTGTTGCTTGCGGCGGGTGTCGGGTTGATCGGCGGGTTGCTTCCGGACCTGCTGGAGCCTGCAATCCATCCGAATCACCGCCAGTTTTTTCACAGCTATGCCGCCACTGCGTTGCTGGCGCACGCGAATCATCAGGTATCTAAGAATGTGCAACTGCCAGCGGAGGCGCGGGCGGCGATTCACGTGATTTCCCTTGGTTTCTTCAGTCATTTGGCCGCGGATGCGCACACACCGAAGGGCTTGCCGTGGGTCTAAGTTGTGACGGCGGGATTTGCACTTTGGAGTGGCGACTTTGGGGCGATTTAGGGAGGAGTAAAAATGAGCAATCAGTGCGAGGAAGGTCTGGACGGACGGTGTCGTGACGGGGATGGGAGCATCCGGCGCAAGCGCGGTGACACGCTCGTGAGCACCTTGCGGCAGGAGTACGGGCCGGATTTTGCGGAGGGGGTCCGGAGCGATATGAGGCTGGACACGCTGTTGGATGAGGCAAATGCATCTTCGCTCAGCGAATATTTGCGGCGGCGGAAATAGGAGAAAGCGATGGCGAATCGTCGGATCGTTTGCATCACGAAGCACCCCACACATCAAGACAGGTACCATCGCATCACGCACGTCGGAGTGGGAACAGATGCCGACAAGGCGTCCGAGAAGCTGGACGTGGCGACGGTCATCCGGAATATCAAGTCGGTTTCCGGCGACAGTTACTACGTCAGGGGATCCGACGGCTCGGAAGCGAGCGTCATCGTTCGAAGGTGCCCGCATTGTTCAAACGGCCACGACATTATTGCCACCACAGCGGATAATACGAGGAAAGACAATCTTTTGGAGCTTCGGGAGTGCCGTTGGCAATAGTTCGATAAACAAGGTTGACGCTTGGGCTAGGAACGTATATCATGGCCGTGATAAATAACGTGGCCATGATAATTACCATGGCCGTGGTAACCGTATGCCAGGCCATCACCCAAATTCATCGGTCGACAACGAAGCCCAATTCGGGCGGATCGTGGCCAACCTGTTCCGTGAGGACGGCTGGAAGGTCGTCGAAGAGCCCCGTGAGAAGAATGTTGCGCCGGACTTCCTCGTTTCGGGGCACGGAAAGAAATTAGTCGTCGAACTAAAACGGGCTTCGGAAGGACGCAAGGACCGGGTGATTCCGTTGCTCTCGCAGGCCGCACTGGAAGCGGTCCATTATTCCCGAGTCATCCCCGGTCATCCGGTCCCGGTCGCGATCGTGGGTGCAAACCGTATTTCGGATTCCGTTGCCGAGGAAGCGAAGCAATTTGTGCGGGAACGGGCGCCGGAAGTCGCAATTGGAGTGCTGGATCTTGAAGGTCTTCGATTGTTCGCGGGGCATGGGCTAGAGTCGCTGAGTTTGGCGAGGCGTCCGCAGAGCGATCTCCGGCCGCCGAGAGTGCGCGCGCCGCAGCTCTTTTCCGATTTGAACCAATGGATGCTCAAGGTACTTCTCGCTCCTCGAATTCCCGATGTTTATTTGTCAGCCCCGCGAGGCCGCTATCAGGGACCATCACAACTGGCGGAAGCATCTGGTGTTTCCGGGATGAGTGCATTTCGTTTCGTCGAGGAGTTTTCGAAAGAAGGCTTTCTCGAGTCTGGTTCAGGAGCGTTGCGGCTAGTTCGAATAAGAGAATTGATGAATCGGTGGGTTGCTGCGAGCCAGCAACGCGTTCTGGAAATCCCGATGCGCTGGGTGCTTCACCGAGGCAAAAAGGCGCTGGGGAGTGCACTTCGTTCTTACCAGTCTGGCCATGCGATGCCTTCTCCAGATCTCGTCGATCAGCTTTCGTCACCCCGACCGCGTTTGTGCCTCGGGCTGTTCGAGGCGGCCGAGGCGCTCGGCATTGGATTTGTGCACGGGGTAAAACCATATCTTTATCTGGAGCGTTTGAACGCGGAAGTTCTGAAGGGACTGGGCCTCTCGGGGCAAGCGGAGGAAAAAGAAGCTGACCTCTTTGTGCGCATTCCGGGGAACCGCGAGAGCGTTTTTCGTGGAGTTGTCCGGAAAGACGGTGTGCCGCTGAGTGATATTCTCCAAGTCTGGCTCGATGTCGGACAGCATCCGTCCCGGGGTAAGGAACAGGCGGATCTAATCTGGAGAAAAATCCTGTCTTCCGCATTTGAGTCATCGGAACCATGAGCGAACAGGATCCCCAACTCGAAGCATTTTCAAAATTCATTACTGCGATTGAGCCCTGGCTTGGCGAGGTTGTTCTTGTCGGGGGATGGGCACATCGTTTGTACCGTCTCGATCCCCGTGCGAGAAAGCTCGACTATCTTCCCCTGACGACACTCGATGGCGATGTCGCCGTACCGCCCAAATTGAAAAAAGAAGAATCCACCGTGCGGAAGCGCCTGCTGGAAGCCGGTTTCGAAGAGGAGTTCATTGGAGAGGACCGTCCGCCGGCTACCCATTACCACTACGGGAAAGGGGGCGGATTCTACGCGGAGTTTCTCGCGCCACTCGAAGGAAGCGAATACGATCGGCACGGAAAGCGTAAGGCAACGAAGGAAGTGGGGGGCGTTTCGTCGCAGCTCCTTCGCTACATAGAAATCTTGCTGATCTCGCCCTGGAAGGTCGAGCTAGGAGAAGGAAATGGATATGCGCTGTCACCGAAACGGACAGTGCAAATAGCCAACCCGGCAAGCTTCCTCGCGCAAAAAATCCTCATCCACGAGCAACGCGACTACAGGGACAAGGCCAAAGACCTGTTGTACATGCACGATACGATCGAGGTGTTCTCCGAAAGTCTGGAGGAACTGCAAAAGCTTTTCCAGGAAGGTGTGGTGCCAAAACTTCATCCGCGAAGAGTAGCGGAACTGGAAGCCGCAGCGGAGGCTCTTTTCGGGAAGGTCGACGATACGATTCGCGAGGCAGCTCTCATGGGTGCAGGACGAAAGCTCACTCCGGATAGATTGGCCGAGACTACGCAAGCCGGATTGACGGCGATTTTTGAAAGGAAGTGAGTCGCAAGCTCTAGGTTGGGTTTATGAATGAAATTGCGAATATATATTCAGGGTGACTGAGTAACTGGACCGTTGGGGAGGACAGGATCATGAGCCCGGAAAAGCCTAAGATAGTTCGCCTCGCGATCTTGGGGGTCGCGTTGCCTGTTGCTTTTGGCGTGATGATCGAGTTGGCGTGCGACTTACTGAAACAGGTAGTCCGCTACTTCAGCGCGAATATTTACTTCGAGATCCAAAACAACATTTGGGAGGAGGTGAAGGACAGCGATACGTGGCTTGGATTGATATTTGCCATCATCCTGGTGATTCTATCGACATGGGTTTTGGACAACTGGCGGTGGGCACACCCCAGACGAGAGGTTCGTACCGGCCTACTTCTGATCTCGATCATCCTTACGGCGATTGTCGATCCGCCTGGGCACATCTTCAAGGACGAACTTCTAAATGCCTATGGGAAAGCGTACCGGGGTGAGCCGATGGCTGACGTTTTGAAGCCCTTCGAGCACGAGAGTCCGTCCTTGGTTTTGCCGCACAAGGAGAAGGGTGACCAGCTTGATTGTATCGGCGACTGTTGGCTCCGGTTGGTCTATGAGGTGCCCGAGATGTTTGGACAGCGCTCGATTTCGCTGGACTTTGATCGGGATCAGAAGCTTCTCAAGAAGACTAGCTAGGATCCTTGTCTGCGACTGCGGTCGGGAACGACGGCCACTTGAAGAACTTGTGCGAACCGGACGATGGCCTCGGTGAAATTCCTGCCACGTAGCGGTTCCAGAAATCCAACCTGTCGGTGCGCTACAAAGATTTGCGTAACTTGATTGCGGCGCGCGAATTCTACCACTGTCTCGCTGCCGCCTGCAGACTTCGGGCGAAGCGCAGATGCTTTTCCACCTCCTCTCTTTCCTGCGCTGGTAGCCCAAGCTTGAGCGTCAAAAGTGATTGTTTTTTCTGGCGTGTTTTCTACCGCTGGCCTTCGTACCGATCAAGGCGGCAACCGCCGAGAATTTGAGCATCTCCCGACGGTTCATGGTCGTTGCTAAGTCTTGCTCGCGCATGAAACACCTCTCAGTTGCCGTCACCGATGGCAGTTCCGGTTTCGACAAGGAGCGAAGTCGCTTGTCCATACTGTGTTTCCTTTAATCTAAAGGCCAAGGCTGCTTAAACTTGGGTGGTCATCTGGACGACGCCCGAGCATCCAGTAATACTTGCGATCGGATTCCAAAATGGGGAGGTCGTTGATTGATGCGTACCTCGACGCCATCAATCCGTCTTCATTGAACTCCCAGTTCTCATTGCCATACGACCGATACCACTGACTCAACTCGTCGTGCCACTCGTAAGCGAAGCGTACGGCGATGCGGTTTCCAGTGAATGCCCACATTTCTTTGATGAGCCTGTAGTCGAGTTCTTTGGCCCACTTGCGAGAGAGGAAAGCAATGATTTCGTTTCGCCCGTTGATGAACTCCGAGCGGTTTCTCCATCGTGAATCGATCGAGTAGGCAAGAGCTACTTTTGCGGGATCGCGAGTATTCCAACCATCTTCGGCGAGGCGCACTTTTTGGATCGCACTGTCGCGTGTGAACGGAGGCAAGGGTGGGCGGGCTGTCGTTTCACTTGCCATACTTTCTTCTCCTTGCACGGCTCAAAAGCGAATGGTCCAAATCATTTCTGCGGCTTCATGAACTGGGCTATAAGCGTCGCAATATCATCCGCCGCCGTATCCAACGCGAAATGACCACCATCGACAATGTGGACCTCAGCATTGGGCACATCTCGCCGGTAGGATTCCGGTTCGGAGGAGTCAAACGATGACTCATACTTGCCCCAAATCACTAGCAGGCGTGGCTGCTTCTCACGCATCCAAGCTTGCCACCTGGGATAGTTTTCGACGTTGGTGCGATAGTCGTAAAAGAGGTCGCTCTGAATCTCGATCTGGCCGGGCTGATTGAGAAAGGCAAATTCGTCCGTCCAGAGATCAGGGTCGTGGCGTGCTACGTCTGGGTCGTTACCAGCGTGGCGGCTTCGCGTCGTCTCAAGCGACAAGAGATTTGCGCGCAGCGCGCTTTCGTTGGCAGCGCGATCGGCCCAGAAAACTCGTCGTGTTTTCCAATTTGCCCCCAGACCCGTATTGTGGGCCACTGCGTCTTGGACGATGAGCGCCTCGACCCGCTCCGGGTGCGCCAGGGCCATGCGAAAACCCACGGGACCACCGTAATCCTGCATATAAAGCGTGTACCGCGAGAGCCCCAGAGCTTCGGTGAAATGATTCATAGTTTCGGCAATGTGGTCGAACGTGTACGCGAATTTTTTCGGGTCCGGCCAGTCACTATGTCCGAAGCCGGGGTAATCGGGCGCGACTAGGTGATAGCGATCGGAAAGCCGGGTGAAAAGTGGCTCGAACATCCGCGAGGAAGATGGGAGTCCGTGCAGCAGGAGAAGCGTCGGCGCGTCTTTCGGCCCGGCCTCTCTGTAAAAGATGGAGAGTCCATCTACCTGTATCGTGCGATAAGAAGTCGGGTATTTCACGGGGCGTTCCTTTCCCTGGGTGTGGACCGGCCATTGAAATATTGCGAGCATCACAAAGACTACCCGCGCCATACGAGAATCCTGCAAAAATCGGGGCCAACGGGAGTAGAAATGGCACATAGTTTGTCTCCGTGTTAGAAGTCCTGTACCGTTGGGCGGATCACCATCTCATCGATTTCCACGTCTACCGGCTGCTCGATTGCGTAAGCGATCGCTCTCGCTATCGTGCTGGCCGGGATGGCCATTTTCATAAACTCGCGCAAATTCTTTCTGGTCGCTTCATCCGAACTGCTCTCCGACAGCTCTGTAGCAATCGCGCCAGGTGAGATCATCGTGCAGCGGATACTTTGGGAATGCAGTTCCATCCGCAGCCCTTCCGTCAACGCGCGCACAGCCGCCTTGGTGGCGCAGTAGACCGTCCCACCGGGGGCGAACATTTTGATCCCGAAAACCGAAGCCATATTGATGATGTGGCCGGTCTTCTGCTTCTGCATGTGGGGCAGGGCGGCGGCAACCCCATAGAGAAGTCCTTTGAGATTGACGTCAATCTGCCGGTCCCATTCAGCTACCTTAAGGGCGTCGATCGGTGCGATGGGCATGATACCCGCGTTATTGACGATGACATCGACGCGGCCGAAACTGTCGACGGCTTTTTGGATGAGCGCTTCAACTTCTGCCCGCTTCGTGACATCGCAGGCAAATCCGATGGCCTTGCCACCGGTGGCCGAGATCTCTTGAACCACTGCGTCGATTCGGTTCAGACGCCGCGCTCCTAATACAACTTTTGCTCCTTGTTCAGCGAGCAGCTTTGCGGTGCTTTCCCCAATGCCGCTGCTGGCTCCGGTAATCACTACAACTTTGTTGTTGATATTTGACATTTTCATTCTCCCTTTTGTCCTTATTTGAAAATTTGCTTTTCACGGCGGTCTGCGCTCCGGTGCATGATGGGTTCCGCGATTTCAGAAAGCTTGGCGGTGAGTCGGCTCTGGCTCCAGGAAGCAGGCATGACCATCCTCGTAATGAAGGTATTGCGCCGAACGTTTAGCTAGCGTCGAGGCGCTGGAATCTGCCAATTCCTGATTTTGGTTTGATCGCTTTTGCCGACTCACTTCTTCTTCCCGTTGAGTGCCGGTAGAAGAAGTTTCAGAAGCGCTTCATCAGAGAACGGATTCTGACCCGAGATCAGCTCGCGATCTTGAAGGACGTAACTCTTCCAAGGAGCGACCACACTTACGTCACCGCCCGCCGCACGCAAGGCGAAATCCGGATAAAAGAGCACCTTACCGCCAATCTCAATCGGCTCCCGCTGCTGCTCTTCCGCTGTCGAAAAGATGGTCATCTTATATCCGGAATATATCCAATCTTGAGCCTTTGCCCGTGCTCCGGCGGCATCGCCCGCCTTCAGCGCGCCGACCACCTCCGACGCATTCGAAAGAGCCGCGAGAAGTGAAATCGGACCATGGCAGAGCACTGCCGTAGGCTTGGACGTTGTATGAAAGTGTCTCAGCACGGTGCCAGCGTCGGGATGATCGAGAAGATCGATCATCGGGCCATGGCCGCCGGGGACGAAAACAGCGTCATATTGATCCAGGCCCGATGCGATGACGTCCGAGATACGAGTTGGATTTTTGAGGCCAGTCAGGCTGTCGCGGAAACTTAGATAGTCCTGAAGCTTAGCCTCGTCCCCACCGAAGAACATGGCCGTAGCTGAATTGACATCCAGTTGCGGCGTGTTGCCTTTCGGGTTGGCGAAAGTGATTTCGTAGCCATCCTTCATCAGCGCTCGAACCGGAACCGTCAGTTCGTTGAGGTAGTAGCCAGCGCCGGAATAAACCTTGCCATCTTGCAAAGGCAAGCCGTGACCGCTTGAGACGAGTACCAAGACTTTTCCTTTTGTTTTCACTCTAATTCTCCTTTTTGAAATCTAATCTGTATTCCTGAGATCTAAGCCAACTCATTGAATACCGGGATGAGTTCTCGGAAAGGCAGCGGTACGCCGGACCTGGGCGAGTAAGTCCATAAGATCCGAGATCGGTCGCACATCGAGTTGCTGCACAAGCTGGATGAGCCTGTTCCGAAGGTCTTCATCGGCGAAAGGTTCACTCAGCCAGTGGAACTTTTGGACCGTGCGGTCCCACGACATGGGATTGTTCAGCCCTCCCTCGTAGCCATGCTGTTCCTTCAGAAAGACACGCTCGCCTTTGGTGCCAATCGCAACAGCGGCACTAAGCTCTTGTGGATAGCGAGCGCTGAAACGGTCATCGGGATGAACTTCGACGCGCGCGAGCAGCGCCTGAGCATCGGGTGCCTGAATTCGTAGCTCTTCCAATTGAGCCGGCCCGACTTGACCGTCCAGCAGCGCAGCAGCGACAAGATATTTGAGGTTGTAGTCACCCTGCTCTTTGATCTCTGGATGGTCCTTCGGACCGAAGCTCCCGCCCCCGGCGAACTCGAACGCCGGTCTGAAAACATTGCAGTGAACGTTCTCAATCTCGTTAGCGGCAAGACCGTGACGACGCTTCAGATCCAGGACAGCTTCCAGTACCGGCTGGCCGTGAATGAGCGAGCAGTATTTCTTCATGACCGTCTGTTTCACGACATCTAGCGAACCATCTTCCCAGTCAACAGGGATCGACTGGGCGAACATTTGCTCCAGGCCGTATGGCCCTTCGAAGAGACCCTTTGGACCGGTGAAACCGCGCTTAGCCAGAGAAGCGGCGTAAACGGCGCGCATCCCAGTGATCCCAGGTGAGAAGCCCTTCCATTGCGATACCGGTTCGGCGTGCACGCAAGTGAGCGAGATGTTGTCGACGGTCGCAATCGCGATCGCATTCGCGAGTTCACCAGAGGAGAGTCCGAAGAGTTTCCCAGCACCCGCAGCTGCGGAGGTCGCGAGTTGAGTGGCGTGGTTGAAGCCCTTCGCCATTACCGGGACGGCACCCGTGAACCTGCATTGGATTTCATAGGCTACGGCGAGCGCCAACATGAACTCTTCGCCTGAGGCTCCTGCCTGTTCGGCCGCGGCAAGGATGGCTCCAAAGTTGTCGCTGGGGTGACAAAGACCGCCAATCGCCATATAGCTGTCCAACAAATCTACATAGCGCACCAGGCTTGAGTTAAAAAGCGCCGCTTGATCTGCCGATGTTTTGCCGCCCCCGATCAGGGTGCAGCGACCGGGGGCTCGATATTCCTCGAACTGTGCACGCAGCGCCTGGAATGGGCTACCTTGAAGCCCAGCGATCGCGCACCCGATGCTGTCCAGAATGTTCCGCTTGAAAAGCTGCCGAATAGCGGTTGTCAGGTGCTCCGGTCGGGCAGCAACTGCAAAAGCGCCGATCCGTTCAACGGCCGAGTGCGTTCCTGCCTGCTGCTTAGGCGAAATGACTTCAGTCATCAGCGCTTTCCCACGAAATCTCCCAAGCGATTTTCTGCATCGCCAGGTTTGCAAAAGCCTCGCTCTATTAGCGTTTTGATTCTCTGTTGGGTGGCCGGTCGTGCCATCGAAGCAACGCAAGCGTTCCACCCAGATTCGATTTCAATATCAGGCGGCAAGCTGGCAACGTTGACGAGGCGCTTGGTATCCGCGATTGTCTGTTTGTCGAAGGAGGCGATTCGGGTGGCAAGCGCATCCACGAATCCCTCAAGGTCGGCGTCCGGCAACGAGCGATTCACATAGCCGTAGCGCTCTGCCAAATCGGCGGGGATGTCGTTTGCGCCCAAAACCACTTCCAGGGCGCGTCCTCTTCCCATGAGGCGCGACAGTCGCGCCATGGGGCCACCGCCAGGCACCAGACCGGCGCCAACTTCAAACTGCGACAAGATGGTTTTTTCGCGACTGGCAAAACGCATGTCGCAAGCAAGGGCAAGCTCACTTCCCATACCAGTCGCCCGCCCGCGAATCGACGCTATCGATACGACAGGTGCACGACTCAGGCGCACCAGCATTTCGGGCCACGGATGCAAGCCAGTGGGTCCAGGAGGGAGATGTGCCAAATCGTCAAGGTTTTCAAGAAAATCCAAATGAATCAGAAAGAAACCTTCAACAGCACTGTCAAAAACCACTACCTTAACCTGCTTGTCAGTTTCGATTGCCGTGATGATCTCGCCCACTTGCGGAAGCATCTCCGGACCGAAGATGTTGAGCGGCGGATGGTCAATGGTGACTCGCCAATACTCAGGCGAGCGCCGGGTCAGACGTATGTCAGCAGTCTTTGTTGCTGCGTGATCTTTCATGTTTGCTGTCTTCCCATCATTTGGGTTGTACGCGAATAAATCGTCGTCCCCTTGACGATCACCCGCCCGCAAGAGCAGACGCAGTCCGCAAAAAACGGTGTCGTACAAGTTCGACTTATACTAGGTTGAGCGTGACGTCGACGTTGCTCCGTGTAGCGTTGGAATATGCACATGTCGCATCGTGCGTGGCGTCAGCAATGGCCTGTGCGACTTCACGCTCCAAGCCCGGCAGGCTGACGTTAAGCCGTGCTCGCAGGAAGTAAACGTCGCCAGAATTGCACAGGTCTATTTCGGCATCGACGGCTGCGTCAGCCGGAAGTTTGACCTTCATCTTGTTGGCCACAAGTCCCATCGCACTAATGAAACAGGCTGACCAACCAGCCGCAAACAACTGCTCCGGATTGGTGCCAATCCCTGGGACTCCGGGAGCCGAGAACTTAACATCTAAGCGGCCATCATCACTGCGGGAGACGCCGCCGCGCCGACCGCCCGAAGTATGGGTCTTGGCGGTGTACCGAACTTTGATATCGTCCTGTGTCGAACGTGCTGCGGCGTTGATTTCTTGATAAGTGGTCATCCCTTTTTTCTCCGTGCGCCAGTCAACACCGACAAGGTGTAGTGGACTATTACGTTCATGTGTTGAAGGACTGGGGAGCCATAACGCCCCCAGGTCACGTGGAGCTGCCTGCGAGACGCCAACGAAGTGTGCCCGTCCCGATCTGCCCGCGTGCGCACCCTGAACAGAATTCTGAGTAAACCTCACATCGGAACCGGACTTGTGCGGATTTCTGCTGGGAATGGTCGGAATCTTGCTAAATTCATGGTTCCGCCAGGAGAACTCCAACGAGTCTGAGGTTTGCTTGAGGGCTTCGACGACGAGAGCTCGCCTGCGGAACCTCTTGCAGGCCAGTTCAGCTACAGCGTTGATTAGCGCTTATGTCGTCCAAACCCCCGGAGGAGCTGCAAAGTCATAGGACAGTACACGTGTCCGGCGCTATTGCGTACCGCAGTTGTCCGACAAAACGTCATCAGAGACGAACCCGCCAGCTCGCCGCCGAGAGTGCTATGACTTGGTCCGGGCGATGGAGGACAGAACAAGCTCGGCCTTTGCGCGAATCGAATCCGCATTGGCACTGAGAAAGTCGAGAAATCCCCGCACTACGACTGAGGGCTCGCCTAGTTGCCAAGCCACGATCAGGTCGAGATACAGGTCTGGCACAAGCCGAACGAATCGCACACCATTCGACCGAAGATTGCTCGTGGAGGCAGGTACGATGG
>Ga0207093_1090_pt1 | contig 13529 bp, 10 predicted proteins | sample Alteio_BWMinHeat_89_FD_153519 | JGI IMG/M metagenome (GOLD analysis project Ga0207093, IMG submission 153519) | Enriched cells from forest soil in Barre Woods Harvard Forest LTER site, Petersham, Massachusetts, United States -... | ecosystem: Environmental > Terrestrial > Soil > Temperate forest >... | reverse complement strand
GCGAACTCCCTGTTTTTGCCACGCGATTGGCAACCGTGGGATCCGCTGTGGGTGCAGGCGTCCCTCCCGAGATAGTCCCGGCAAAGGTGGCGTCGGCGCTCCCAATAATGGAAAATGCTTCATTCGTATTAGTCGGATCCAAAGCTACAGTACCACCCGTTCCACCGATGGAAAGAAGAGAGACATTAATGGGTGACGCTCCTTCGTTGAAAGTTCCTCCGCTTAATTGCAGAGAGAAGGCATTTGGAGCAGAAATGGATGATAGGATGTCCAAAAATCCTGAAACAATCGTCAAGTTGTTACCGGCGGGGATCACACCGTCGGCGTTACAATTGATGTGCGGACTATTCCCATTCGTTCCCACAAAAGTAGGTCCTGCGTAGGTATTCAGAGCAGAAGGTCCCAAAATGGTATTTTCATTTAAGGTCAAGCCACCGGGTCCACTAATCGGTTTGCCAATAGACATAAAAGCCAAAGAGGTGCCCGGTCCTATGATGAGATCGCTCTGCAGTACCACTGGGGAAGAAATATCATGCGAAGCATTATTTCCGGGCTCAAAGGTGATCGCAGCGCTGCCGCTCGACACCTGAAAGGTCAATGTAAAAGTGGAGTTAATAATGTATTCGTGCGCGGAATTGTAATTGATCTGACCTACGGTGAGGTCTTGACCGAGATCGATCGTTGTGATCCCTGCAAAGAGCGTGTTAAAAATCGCCGTATCATCGATCTGATGGGGAAAATTGGAATTGGGGAGCCAGTTGGAATTCACATTCCAGAATCCCGATGCCGCATTCAAATCCCAGCTGGCCGAAAAGGCGCCGAATAAGGGGGCTGTTGCGACTAAAGAAGCTAAAATGGCTCTATACATCAATAGCTCAAGATTAACCCAAGGTGAAACATACTACGGCTTCCTCCGTCGAAGGAAGGATGATGCAGCTTGATCCCCCAGTCGCAGCGCGCGGTCAAATAGTCGCTGATCGAGTAGCGGAATCCTGGGCCAAAGCCCATCAAGTATTCGTAGGACTTGATCTGCGGGTTTGCATTCACAAACTCTGTGATGCTGCTGCGATTTTTGAGGTGCCCGAGTCCATAGTCAAAGAAGAGGAGAAAATAGAAGCGATCGTCAACGCAGCGCATTCTGAAGAAGCGGAAAATGCTAAAAGGACGCGAGCGGATCTCGGCATTAAAGCAGAAAGCCTCGTCCGCATTGAATTCATGCTCCTCGTAGCCGCGCACCGTATCATAGCCCCCCAGGCCAAACTGCTCGCTAGGGAGCAGCGTGTGGTTAGAAAGCTGAACGCGCGCCTGCAAGAAGAGAGCGTGTTTATGCGGCAGGCACCAGGTCGTTGCAATATCTAGATCGCCATACAAATAGTCTACTTGTGCACCCGGGCTAAGAGCCGAGTAGAGCTCATTGCTCTCGTCGGATAAAAGCCTGCCGGGAGAGCAGAAGAGTTCCACATCGAAGAGGAATTTCAGGACATCGCTATCTCTGGCATAGCTGTAGCTTGCCATGAACTGGCTGAGGTTGACGTAGCTGGCGATGACGGCTAGATCTTCTTCGCCGATGAAGATCACGTTCGTATTGGTGTTTTTGTAGTCAAACCCGACGACAAATTCATGATAGGCCCCGCAACGCTGGATCGGGATGGCGTAGCGCGCACTTGCCTGCGAAAAAGTGCCGGTGGAGTGAAAATCGATAAGATGCGGATGGGATCTGGCATAGCCGCCAAAAAAACGCAGCTCATTGCGCCAGGGGAGCGGGATGGCATAGAAAAGGCTATGCGATTGAAAATCGCGCAGATGCGTAGCCGTGGTGTATTGATAGGTCAGCGTCTGATCGAGTCCGAATACATTGCCCCACGTGAAGCCTGTAAACCAGCGCGCAAACCCCGTGACCTCATTTCCTGTGTTATCGGCACCGGCAAAAAGCTGCAGGGGGAATTCGTCACACATCTCCAATTTGATATCTGTCGTTCCGGGCGCTTGACCTGGGGCAAAATAGGCATCGACCGTGCGGAAAGGGTTGCGGTTGATCCAGGCCAGATTTTCTTCCAGCTTTTCAGTATCGATCGTGGAGCCCGGAGCAAGATGCAGCTGTTTCTTTAGTCTTTTACCCGAAAAAAAGCGGCCGCCTTTGCTGCTAATCGCTCCCAAACGCCCTTCCACCACTTGAAGCTGCAGCACCCCATTGGTCACATCCTGCTCGGGCACATAAATCGAAACGATCGGATGGTGATAGGCGCGGTAGAATAGTACAATCTCGGTTTTGAGCCTCTCGATCAGATCACTCGAGAGCCGGCGGTTCATAAATAGCGGACGAAGACGCTTTTCCAGCAGCTGCTCGGGGCCGGGTAGGAAAAGCGCATAGAGTTCAAGGCCCTCACTTTGGGAGACATCGAGCTGGCCGCCTTCATCGCCGCGCAAAACCAGGGCATGGAGGGGTTCGGCCTGGCGCTGATCGACGAGCGCATGGCTTAAAGAAGGCACGAGAAGAAGAAGTAGACTAATCCAGCGTATCAGCATATTTCGTGTTGTAGGTGCGCTCCTCTCTTAGGTAAACGGGATAGTTATCCTTACCGATTTTAAAACAACGCAGCGTGTAAATAAAGTTGTTATAGGTTTTGACCAGGTCAAAGAACTCAACAAACGCAGGACTCAACTCAGGCAGAAAGCTCGGAATCTGATCTTTGTAGAAAATCGTAAAGGGCGCGCCGCCAAAGCTAGAAGGGAAATAGGTGCCCCACTGTTCTGTTGGAGTGTCTAACAAGTATGGCCCGGGAACAAACGTCACACCATTGAGAGGGGCGTTGATCTGATTCTGGCTGCGCCTCGATGTGAAGATCTGCAGAGGCCCCGGGGAGTTTAAATCTGCGCCCGCATCGATGATGAAGCTACCCGGTCCGAGCGCAGGCGATTTGGGAAACGCATTGTCGACGACGAGATCGAGCGCAAAGTTGCCGTTTTCTACGAAACTATTAGGTCCGAGCTCAATATCCACATCGGCAATCGCTGTGAGAGGGCCGCTTGAATAGAGGATAGCACTATCCGGCACCGCACCCGTCACCCCTACCTCGATATTTCCGTGGGCTAGGATGTTCACTGTGCGGCGATTGCTATCTCCGATCGCGCTATTGGCGATTTCCGCAAGGCCCACACTGCCGCTAGGAGCGCCATTTAATATGACATTTTGGGCCACAATATTTACATCGCTATGCGCGGGGCCAGTGGACAGCACTCTTGATGTTCCGATAAATGCAGCTCCATCGCCCCCTAGACCCACATTGCCTGGTGTGAGCAGAAGATCTTTGCTCGTTGTAACGTCGATCAAGTCAATCTTTACATCTGCCACTGTGGTATTCAAAGGATCGTAATACCCTATAACAGCGTGTGTGGCTGCATTTGAGCCCTGTAATTCAATAGGACCATTGCTCGTAATGGAAATGCCCGAAGAACGAACCGTTGAATTTAAAAACGATTGAAACTCAAATCCAATGACGGCGTGTGCATCTAAAGCAGTACCCGGTTGCAATAATATAGCCGGATCGGAAAGTCCAGGCTGGCGATTCTGATGGATCGTAATCGACCCCGAATAAAACTGTGCGCTAGAAGTAGGAAATTCATTTCCATGGCCTATTATGGCAGACCCAGTAAAGCCCACATCGCTACCAATCAGAGAAATGTCTCCGTTTACCTCACTTAAAGCAATGTTACCGCTCGCAGTAAAACTTGCCGACGCTTGACTCGCAAAATGGCCAATCTGCGCGAGTCCAGCAATCGCGCCACTGCCTGCAATCACGTTCACATCTCCGCCAATCCGATCGAAGAGGATGTCGCCTGCCATCGTCGTCGTGACCGCGGCTGATGCGAAATGGCCAATCTGAGCAAATACATCACCGCCTATCACGTTAACATCGCCGCCCACAAAGGCAAAATGGATGTTGCTGTTGGTATTCGGCTGAATCGATCCTATCTGAGTTATCCCAGTGGGAAATGATCCCCCCAGCACATTCACATCTTTACCGATCGTAAAAGTATTGCTTCCCCCTGAAGCAGTGATGAACTGGCAGATGTCACTGCCTCCTTGAAGCGTCAAGCTGCCCCCTGCCGTCGTTGAAGTCGAGCCAAAAAAGCTACCGACCCGAACAGGAAGAGGAATGACAGTGAGAGTGATATCGCCAAGAGCAGCCAAAGTGAGCGGACCTGTGTTTGTCGTCACTTGCACAGGCGCCGAAGTCGTACCAAAAAAAATATCCGTTAAGCTGCTGATGGAGATTCCTCCCACCCCATTTGAGATAATATCCTTGATAATGGTGATAGTTGAATCGGCTTGAAGCGTTAAACTGCTGGCGCTATTCCATACCACGGGATCGTTTACACTTATTAGACCCTGAGAGGGAAAGTTCGCCGTCGTATTGCTTGTTGAGATCACTACGCTAGTCGTTGTATTCAGCAGATTCGCTAAATGATTATTGTCAATGATAGCTGTGGGGGCAGTAAACATGTAGTTTTGTCCGTTTAAGAACGCGTTCTGATCCGTTCCGCCATTGGTCTGGATGGCGACATCTGTGGGATCGAGCAGCAGCGTTCCTGGCTTGCCTTTAGGCGCAAGCGTGTTCACATCGCCGTAAAAATGGAGCCCGAGCGGAGAAGAGACCTCAACAAATCCCCCATCGCCCTCTTTTGAATCCGCTTTTACTGTGCCGAAAAATTGGCAGAGCTTGTCGGCCCAGATGAATGCACTTCCCGCATCACCGTCTGCGCTAACATCGATGCGCACTTTTTTGTCCACAACGGTGAGACCCGTGCTTTCTACACGAACCTTACCTCCATGCGCCTCAACCACCGCCTCGCCTAAGAGCCCGATCTCCTTGCCCAGAATGTCGACCTCATGTGCACTAACTGAGCCCTCCATCTGGACGCGTCCGCCCTCTGCGATGAGGAGCACCCTGCCATCCTTTTCCATCAGGTTACGCGCATCGACGCGTCCGCTCTGGTTGATCGCAAGCTTATAGGCGTTTCCATCGGCTTTCAGCTCCGCCTGCAGAGCTTCGATCTGGCCGCTGTTCTCCAGCCCCACTTCCCCGCTCTCCCCCATCTGAGGAACGATAAAAATCCGCTCAACACCTTCTGGGCGCACAATGATCTCTTGGGCAGCAGCCAGGCCGCTCATCCCTTGAGGCGCACTGATCTTCCCATCGTTGCGTACGAAGCGACCGAGAAGAAGCACATCCCCCTCATAGCCCTTGACCGTTCCGTAGTTGATCAGAGGAGCAAGAGAACTTCCCTTAAAGCGCAATTCTCCGCCCGAGATAAAATCCTCATCGAGCAGATCGAGCGTTGAAGCAATAAAACCGGCGGCGTTAATGACCGCATCCTTGGCTATGATAATCCCTTGCGGGTTGACCAGATAGACGCGTCCATTGGCCTCGAGCATGCCCTGGATCTCGCTGAGTTTGCCCCCCGTGATGCGGCTTAAAACCGCGCTATCCACTCCCGGCTGAACAAAACGCGTCGTCTCCCCGGGTGCAATAGAAAACTCTTTCCAGTTGATGATTGCGCGTTTGCCCGTGCGCACTTCCAGCACATTTTCATGCAGCGCTTGGATCGTCGCCTCTCCGGAAACCACGACCCCGTCTTTGGGATTTGCCAGCAGAAGTGCGCTATAACAGATAAAGGGAAAAAGCACTCTTTTCATCGGCCTGCCTCTGGAAGATTGCGGTGATAGGAGCCCTTGATATTCTTCGCCTGCATCTTGCGCGCCACTTTCAAGATCGCCATCCCCTTTTCCACATGGTCTGCCGTGTACTTCTCAAAGACAAACGCCGAACTCTTCTTCGTTTTGATCCCGTCGGCATTTAAGGGAAGATCGGAGATCAGCAGCAGCGCTCCCAACGTAAACTTGCGTTTGTAGCTCGCTGTAAAGAGCGTGGCGCACTCCATCTCTATCGCCTGCGCCTTCGTCGCCTTCAGCCGCGTCTTAAACTCCTCGTTGAACTCCCAGAAGCGCATGTTCGTAGTAAACGTGATGCCGATGTGGTAGGTCGAGTGCTGCTGATCGAGCACCTCGGTCACCGCCTTCTGCATCAAAAAGTTAGAGAGCGCCGGCACTTCCGGCGGGAAGTAGAAGTTAGAGGTCCCCTCATCGCGGATGCTCGCCACCGGCACCAGGTAATCGCCGACCACATAGCGGCGCCTTAAGCCTCCGCACATGCCCAGCAAAATCGAGGCGCGGATCGGCAGAAAAGAGCAGAGATCCACCACCAGGGCAGCTGCCGGCGAGCCGATCTTAAAATCGAGGATGCTCGTCTCTTCTTTGGGGGCATGAGCCACCTCGAACATCGACCCTTTGATAATCGGCACCCCGCGGGTCTTGGCAAAGTATTCCACATAGCTGGGGAAATTCGTAATAATGAGATTCGGCTGAAAATCCTCCGTAGCGGATCCAGAATAGCGTTCCAGCGTATCGCGCGCAAACTGCGCTTCTCCAATAGGTTCTCCCATTTTTCCCATTATGCACACACGAGATAAAAAAGAAACTTGGCGTGAAAATAAAGATTTCATTAAACTCGTTACTCAAACATGGAGGAATTTATGATCGCAATCAATAGAGCTCACGTATTCGCAGACGAATCATCATTTTGCGAGGGTTTCCGCAATCCTCTGACCTATCTTCTCGGCGACTGGTGTACAAACTGGCGCACGATCACGATGATCGCCCTGACCATACTCCAAGTCGTCGGAATGGCCCTTGCCCTCCTCAACGGCGCCATCCTCCCTGCACTAATCCTCGGCGGAACAGCACTCCTCAACTCAGCCTTTATCAGTGAAATGGAAGAGTTCGCCAACCTCAAGAAGCACAACCTAACCTATGAAGACCAAAACCTGACCCATCGTCTTGCCAATAAAGAGCACGAACTCAACCTCGAGAAAAACAAGGAACAAATTGCTCAGCTCACCACACAAGTGGATGAGTTTAAAGGAACCCTGGGAGACCTGCGTGGCCAAGTGTCTCAGATCGATAAGGAAAGAAAAGAACACCTCGTGACTGTTGAATCTCAAAAAGCCACAATGAATAATATTTTTGAAGGGGCACAAGAGCAGTTGCGTATTGCAGCAAGCGTTTTGGACGAGAAGAATAAAGCACATAAAGTCGCAAAAGAACAGATCACTGCTCTACTAGATGATTTCACGACTAAAATGCAAACATGCGCTACCGTTCAAACTCTTGTCAAAGAAGCCGGTGACAATGCGACAAAAACTCTTGAAATTCTTGACCTTGCTTTGAAAGATCAGACCGGAACCCAGAAAAAATTGCAACAGATAGTCCAATTACATTCTGACCTTGAAGGCACCACGCAAAAACTATCTACAGAAAATGAGAAATATGAAAAACTTCTTAAGGAACAAACAACTCTTCAGACCACTCTTTCTAAACAGCAAAAGCTGCTTGAAGATACTCAAACTCAGTATCTTGCAGTTCAAGAAAAACTATCTGAGCAAACCCAGAAGAATATCGAAACACAGAAGCAGCTCCGCGCTGCATTTGATCCCGCATCAGATCAGAGCCTAGGAGACGTTGTTGACCGCACTGCTAAAGCCGGCCGCCTCCCGGTGTTGTATGACCTCGTTGTTGGAAAAGCGCCCATCCTGCTAGGAAATAAGCCACCTGCGTCACTCGTGAACCCAATGCAATCTTAATGAGGCTTGTCAATTAAGCCTCTTTTGGAGAAAATTGGTCGTTTTTAGCTAGGAAGTAATATGGGACAGATCAGTACGGGCGATGTAAGAGGCGGACACAAGGTTGAAGTCGAGGGAGAACCCTATATCGTGGTGAGCAATGAGTTTGTGAAGCCCGGTAAAGGACAGCCCTTCAATCGCATCAAGCTCAAGCATCTCAAGACTGATCGCGTCATTGAGCGCACCTTCAAGTCCGGCGAGCGCATCGAGCTTGCTGATGTCGAAGAGATCAAGATGCGCATGCTCTACAAAGAACCCGATGGCATTGTCCTCATGGACGAGAAGACCTTTGAGCAGCACACCATCCCGATGAGCCTGATCGGCGACAAAGCCCCCTGGTTCAAAGAAGAGCTCGAATATGACATCGTCTTTTACAAAGGCGAGGTCATCGATGTCGTCGTTCCCACCTTCATGGAGATGACGATCGTGGAGACCTCTACTGGTCTTCGCGGGGATACTTCAGGACGCGTCCTCAAGCCTGCGATCACCGATACCGGTGCCAAAATCCAAGTGCCGATCTTCATCGAAGAAGGTGAAAAAGTCAAAGTCGATACGCGCACCGGTGAATACGTCTCTCGCGTTTGATATCCGGGTGCTTCACGAGCGTGCGGCCATGCTGGCCCGCGTGCGCGCTTTTTTTGCCGCCCGCAACGTTCTCGAAGTCGACACCCCCATCTTAAGCCCTACGGCCCCGATCGCCACGCATATCGATGTGATGCACGTGGGCGTCGCTCCCGGCCAGGTGGGCTATCTGCACACCTCTCCCGAACATGCGATGAAACGACTGCTCGCGATGGGCAGCGGCGACATCTATCAGCTCGGACACGTCTTTCGCGCAGCTGAGATGGGCCGCAAGCACAATCCTGAATTCATGATGATCGAGTGGTACCGTCTGCAGCTGGACTACGACGCCTTTATCGAAGAGACACTTGACGTCATTCGCCTCTTTGTCGGCGAGCTACCCTCTGAAAGACTCACCTATCGCGCGGCGCTCATCCGCTTTGCAGGTTGTGATATCACCGCATCCGATGCCGAGCTCTATGCTGCAGCTGGAAAACATGAGCTCCTTCCCAAGGATTTCGACCCTTCCGACCGCGATGGACTCTTCAATCTCCTCTTCTCTTTCCTTGTCGAGCCGCATCTTGGCCAAGAGCAGCTCACCGTCATCTGCGACTACCCCGCCTCTCAGGCTGCGCTTGCCAAGACGCGCCTCTTAGACGGTCAGCTCGTCGCAGCGCGCTATGAGATCTATTTCAAAGGCATCGAGCTTGCCAATGGCTACGATGAGCTCACAGATGCACGCGAGCAGCGAAGACGTTACATCAGCGACAATGAGGAACGCGTGAGACGGGGTAAAGACGCTCTTCCCCTGGACGAGGCATTCCTCGAGGCTATCGAGCATGGCTTCCCCGACTGCCGTGGAGTGGCTGTAGGCTTCGACCGCCTGCTTATGCTACGCACCGAGCTTGCGTCAATAAGCGACGTGCTTCCCTTCACCTGGCCTAATTAATTATTTTATTGAAAAATAATACCTAAAATTGGTAACATGTTGTATTCTTGGGAATGAAGGCGTGGAAGATAAGACGAACCTCTCTATCTGGACTGTAACTTACTCAAATAGAGCCGCAAAAGATTACAAAAAGATGCCCAAAGGGGTTCAATTGCAGTTGGATCTCCTAACTTTAGAAATTGAGAAAATTGGTCCAATTCGCAAAATTGGTCACACTTTGGCGGAGTAAAGGGCAGAGGCCTTCCACAAGACGCCTATCATTGCCATGTTAAAAGTGGCCGACCAACATATGTAGTGTGTTGGTATATAGAAGACAAAAAAACTAAAAAGGTTGAGATATTTTATGTCGGCACACACGAGAGCGCACCATACTAGAATTTCTAGGAAGGGAGCTACAGCAAGTGAGCGAAAAAAAGAAAAAAGCATTCCTTGGCGCGCTGTTGCAAAAGAGAACATAGAGAAGTTTTCAGAGGCAGGGCTTGCAGTAAGAGGCGCACGTCTCAGAGCTGAGATGACGCAACAACAGTTGGCGGATGCGATTGGAGTAAAACCTCATCATATTTCCGAAATGGAACATGGAAAGAGGTCGATAGGAAAAGAAATGGCGCGTCGGCTTGCTGAAGTGCTAAAAGTCAATTACAAAGTATTTCTCTGATTTCAATCCACGAGTCATTTTTGCTGCATTTCTTGGACCATACTTGAATAGTAGGCCAAGAAATGCAGTGAAAATGCCGGAAAAAAGACCCAAAACAGCACTTTTTTATCAATTGACGACACGCCCTAGTTCCATTTTATTTATATTTATCTTATAATTTTCATTATGACAGCTTCAATTTCAAATAATAATTTAAACTCCGATCGTCACCTTACTATTTCAGAAGCAAGAGAGCAGTTGATCAAAACCGCAATTTCCGCCATTCGCACCATCTCACGCGACAATGCTATCCGTTTGCAAATCTTCGATAAAAATATTCAATCACTCAATTCCGGTATCTTTTATGGGAGTGCATATTACAAAGCTCTTGTCAAAACGGATCAACAAGCTCTTCTGGATTTCCATAAAATAAAGGGCAGCTTTTATTACGGATATGCACCGACCAAACATTTTTATATGCCGCTCAATCCCACATTTCCAACCGGAGTTCAGCCCTATCGATTTGTCATATATGAAGATGTAAAACCTAGCGACGCTCTTGAAGCGATGCGAAAAGGTCCGAGTTTTCTTGGCTGTGGAGAAGTGTGCCAAATTGCGTACCTAGAAGCGATTAAAGAGCTCCTCGGCAAAGAGAAGTTTGATTGTATTTTTGCAGCAGAATCTTCCACTCCCCTAACCATTCAATTGGAGTTAAATAACCCTTTCAACTGTCTGACAACAAATGTTCGCCCTGAAGAAATTAAGACAGGTCAAATTGTTTTCTTTCAAAATATCCCTGAATACAAAATTAAACACCCTCATGATGATGCACAAGGTTTTTGGTCTATTTGCTGTGATGACACTCCAGGAAAAGAAACGTTTACGTCTCTTGGACTAAGCGCCGATGGATTGAAACGGGAAGAAGTGCAAGAGGCTCTGTATACAGAATATAACAATCTCCCTATGGGGCTTGAAACTGTTACCAAAGAAATTGCAGACCGTATTTTAAAGACACTGAACCCACTCCAACTAAATATGATCAAGCAATATGCAGCGCACCAGGTCTCTCGAGAAGAATTTAGCATTCGAGGCGGGGGAAAGATCACGTTCTCCGTTGACTTCAACTTTGAACGCATCATGGAGCTCGCCAACACCTCAACAGAAAAGGCGCGCGCTCTATTTACCAAGTGGGTTAAATCCCGTTAAATCCATTTCTGGACGATGGGGAACCTACGCCCCACGCTGAATGCCTTCTTGCTCACGCGTAATCCTGGAGGCGCTTGCCGGCGCTTATACTCTGCGCGGTGCAGCTTTATGATCAGATTTTTCACTACATCCAGCGGCAGCTTGTTGCGCGTCGCAATCTCTTCCGGAGAGAGATTCTCTTCCACATATCCCTTCAGAACCGTATCCACAATGCCATAATCGGGAAGCGAGTCTGTATCCTTCTGTCCCGGCCGCAGCTCGGCAGAAGGGGCCTTTTCAATTGTCGACCAGGGGATGATCTCCTTTTCGCGGTTCACATAGCGCGAAAGCTCGTAGACACTTGTCTTGAGCACGTCGGAAATGACGCCAAGGCCTCCACACATGTCTCCGTAGAGCGTGCAGTAGCCAAGGCCGAGCTCACTCTTGTTGCCCGTGCTGAGCACTATGTAACCCAGTTTGTTGGAAATCGCCATGAGAATCATGCCGCGGATGCGCGCTTGAAGGTTCTCTTCGGTCACATCGGGTCCCATTCCATCAAAAAGAGGCTTCAAGAGCTTCAAGTAGTCTTCGAAGGGCGGCTCGATCGAAACTTTGCGGAAACCGATCCCGAGGTTTTTGGCGAGCTGCTCTGCGTCGGTGATGCTGCCTTCCGAGCTGTAGCGCGAAGGCATGCTCACGCCGAGCACATTTTCCGGCCCCAGGGCATCGGCAGCGATGCATGCGACCAGTGCAGAGTCGATTCCACCGGAGAGGCCAAAACAGGCGCGTGTGAAGCCCTGCTTGACGAAATAGTCGCGCAGGCCCATCACCAGTGCATTGTAGAGATCTTCTGGAGCATTATAGTGATACGGCACCGTGCACGCAGGCGCGCTTAAGTCGACGAGGAAGAGATCCTCTTGAAAGCCCTTGCCGAGCTGCTGCAAGTTGCCATGCTTGTCGACATAGACGCTGTAGCCATCAAAGAGCAGCTCGTCATTGCCGCCGACTTGGCAGCAGAGAACAACCGGGCAGTTCAGCGTGCGCGCTGCCTTTGCGCACACCTGGACGCGGACAGTGGGCTTCTGGAACTGGTAGGGCGATGCGGAAAGGTTGAGGAGAAGATCGATCTTATACGGCTCGAGATCGAGCACAGGATCTCTCTGGTAGCGCGTGTCGACGTAGCCGGCGTGCTGCCAGATATCTTCGCAGATGATGATGCCCACCTTTTTGCCCTTGATATCCCATACTTTTACCCCATGCCCCGGCTCGAAATAGCGGCGCTCATCAAAAACATCGTAAGTGGGAAGGAGGCACTTGTCATAGTAGCCGAGGAACTGGCCATCGTGGATCACAGCCGCGCTGTTGAAAAGCGGCTTTTCGCCTTTCGAGTTGTTGTGGCGCACAAGGCCCACAACCACGGTGAGATTTTGCGAAGCGCGCACGATTTTCCCGAGGCACTGCTCCATTACCGCAATAAACGAGTCGTGCAGCACGAGATCCGCCGGCGGATAGCCGCAGATCGTCAGCTCGGGAAAAAGGATGATGTCCGGGTTCATCGAACGCGAGCGCTTGATGAATTCAATGATTTTGTTGGTATTTCCCTCAAGATCCCCAATTATGGGGTCAATTTGTGCGACGCAGATCTTCATAAATGCTCATATAGTATTGATTCTCTTTACTTGACAAGGGTATAATAGTCCTATGACTCAAGGAACTCTTAAGATTCACACAGAAAATATTCTGCCTATTATAAAAAAATGGCTCTATTCGGATAAAGATATCTTTGTCCGCGAGCTCGTCTCGAACGCATGCGATGCGCTCAGCAAACTCAAAATCTTGCGCGACCAGAAAGAGGCTCTCGAATCCCCTGAGACACTCGGAATCGACATCACCATCGACAAAGAAAAGCGCACGCTGACCTTTAGCGATAGCGGCATCGGCATGACCGCTGAAGAGGTGGAAAAATATATCGCCCAAGTCGCGTTTTCCGGCGCCGAGGAGTTCCTCAGCAAATATAAGAACGAAGGCGAAGTGATCGGCCATTTTGGCCTCGGCTTCTATTCCGCCTATATGGTCGCCTCCAGCGTGACCATCGACACCCTCTCCTACAGGCCCGATGCAGTTGCTGCGGAGTGGATCTGCGACGGCAGTCCGACCTACACCCTCTCCGAGGGCAAACGCACCGAGCGCGGCACCACGATCACCCTCACTATCGATAGCGAAAATAGCGAATACCTCGAAGAGAGCAGGGTGCGCGAGATCCTGATCCACTACTGCGCCTTTCTGCCCTACCCGATCACTCTGGGCGGCAAGCGCATTAATCACGACGAGCCTCTCTGGCTAAAAAGCCCCTCAGCCTGCACCGATGAGGAGTACCGCGCTTTCTACCGCGCGCTCTATCCTCTCGAGCCCGAGCCGCACTTCTGGATCCATCTCAACATCGACTACCCCTTCCACCTC
>Ga0207093_1083_pt2 | contig 13735 bp, 16 predicted proteins | sample Alteio_BWMinHeat_89_FD_153519 | JGI IMG/M metagenome (GOLD analysis project Ga0207093, IMG submission 153519) | Enriched cells from forest soil in Barre Woods Harvard Forest LTER site, Petersham, Massachusetts, United States -... | ecosystem: Environmental > Terrestrial > Soil > Temperate forest >... | reverse complement strand
TGTCATCCCCACGATGAGGGCTATCCCTGAAAGTGTTTTTAAGCACTCTTTCGTATATTCGGTAAATTCGTATAACCCGAGTTTCTCAAGAAGACCAGCTGTATCGCCTACACCATAGACGGAGTTATTTATTTGAAGGGCGAGGTTACCTGCAGTTTCAAGGGTCGGTGTCGTATAAAGAGCCACCGTCTTTTCTCTGAGAAAGATGACGTTTCTTAAACACTCGACAGGACCTGTGCGTACTAGCCTCATTGTCTCGGCTTGATCTTGCACATGATCAAAACGGGGATCACTTGTTCCCGGCCACTCAAAGTGTTTTGCCACTTCCATGGTCCGATAGGTCGCTTCTGCTGCGGCTCCCCACTCTTTAGTGAAGAAATCGGAGGTGACCTGCAGCAGGTCTTTGTATTGTATCGAGCAAGACATTAGGGCTTACTTAGTGTCAGCGTGTGCGGATGTCCGCGAGTGAATTCGTTAACTGGCAACGCTTTTTTCCCTTCGAGCTGCACCTCTAAAAGCGCAAGCGCTCCCGTGCCACAGGCTACGATCCACTCTGCACCATAGGAAAGCGTTTCGCCGGGTTTTCCTGAAAGGCCATGGACAACTTTTGCGCGCTTGATCTGCATCTGTTTACCTTGTGCAATACAGTAAGCCCCTGGAGAGGGTGCGAGCGCGCGGATCTGATTGTGGAGTTCTTCGGCACTCCTGGTCCAATCGATCTTGCGATCTTCGGGGAGAATTTTAGGGGCAAGGGTGGCTTCTGCATGATTCTGTGGGATTTTTGGGGCTGTACCTGCGTCTATTTTGTGGATCGTCTCTAAAAGGAGCGGACAAGCCAGTGTGCGTAGCTTCTCTTCCAGCTCGCCTGCATTCATCTCTTCAGGGATCGGACAGCGCGCGATGCCTAGCATATCGCCCGCATCCATCTGCAGAACCATGTCGATGATGGTGACGCCTGTCTCTTTTTCGCCCGCCATCAAGCAGCGCTGGATGGGCGCGGCTCCGCGGTACTTGGGGAGAAGGCTCACATGCACGTTGATGCACCCTTTCTTCGGGATGCTGAGGAGGTTGGTTTTGATGATCTCTCCATAGGCCGCGACGACGAAAAGATCGGGCTCAAATGTCTGCAGAAGCTGAGCGAATTCTTCGATGGAGGCTTTTTCGGGCTGGAAAATCGGGATCTCGCGGTGGAGGCGGAGGGATGTTTCTTTGACGGCAGATGGCTGCAGCTGCAGCGTGCGCCCGCGCGGACGATCAGGCCGTGTGACAACGGCGAGAACTTTTACGTCCTTCTCATACAGATAGGAAAGGATGTGGGCAGCAATAGGCGCGGTGCCAAAAAAAATGATTTTCAAACTTTTTCAAGGAGCTCTTCGTAGTCCGCAAAATCCTCTTCCGGCTCGACGATGAGGCCCTGGAAGCCGATCAGACCGCGTCTTGAGTTGCGGCAGAAGTCGATCCAGTGCTGGACGTGAGGGTTAAACTCGATCTCGTTCTCAATTCTCTCCAGCGCTTCGCGCAGGTGCAGACCGGAGCGATAGGTGTAACGGAACGCCTGTGTGATCGCTTTGCGCACTTCAAAAGGAAAGCCGTGGCGTTTGAGGCCGACGAGATTGAGTCCGCCGATTTTGTAGGGAGATCCTGCACCAATGGTGTAGGGTGGGACGTCATGGGTGATGCGGCTAAAGCCGCCGACCATGGAATAGCAGCCGATGCGTGAAAACTGGTGGACAGGAGTCATTCCGCCAATTACGGCAAAATCTTCGACGATCACGTGGCCTGCTAGGTTGGCGTTGTTGGCCATGATGACGTTATTGCCGATCTCGCAGTTATGCGCGACGTGGCAATAGGCCATGATCAGGCAGTCATCGCCAATTTTGACGACGGAGTTTTCATGGCAAGAGGAGTTGATCGTAGTAAACTCGCGTATTTCACATCTCTTTCCAATGACGACAAAGGTCTTTTCGCCACGGAATTTGCGGTCTTGCGTTTTTGTCCCAATACTCGCAGAGGGCCAAACGACAGTGCCTTCGCCGATGGTCGTATTGCCATCGATGTAGGCGTGCGATTTGATCACGACCTCATCTTCAAGGGTCACTGTTCCCTTTATGATAGCGTACGGTTCGATCGTGACATTTTTGCCGATCTTAGCACCAGGCTCAATAATTGCAGTAGGATGAATGTTTGATTTTGACATGAAATCCCAATCTTCTGGTTTAAAGTTGCTCCTTATCTACCAATGCAAATCCAAAATCGGCTTCTACAGCGATCTGATCCGCTACATAGGCCGTGCCTTGGATTTTACCTCCCTTTTGGCTGAAATGCAATCCATGCACATGGAGGATCAGCACGTCACCCGGCACTACAGGGCGACGAAATTTTGCCTGGTTGATGTTCAAAAGAACAGCTATTTTACTACTTTGGCTTTTGCGATGCAAAAGGACACCGCCCGTTTGGGCGAGTGCTTCTAAAATGAGGACTCCAGGCATGATCGGGACGCCAGGGAAATGTCCTTGGAAAAACTCCTCGTTGGCGGTCACATTTTTCTGACCAACGATGATATTCTCTTCCAGATCTAAACGGACGATGCGGTCGACTAGCAAAAAGGGATAGCGATGGGGCAAAATCGCAGCAATTTCTTTAATACCCATTATTACAGCCATGAACCTATCTCAGCATTTATAAATATTTGATTTTTGATGAATTTTTTGTCAGATTTTGTAGCTGCTTCGCAGGACATACTTAAAAAAGTAGACCAAGAAGCAGCTGCGAAATATGGCAAAAAAGGCGCAAAAAGCGAATGTTTAGAATACGGAGATAGGTTCATACGGCTTTCTCCATCTTAAGGTGTTTCACTAGTTCGCTCGCAAAAGCAATATTGGCGGCATGTCCCGAGCGAATAGCGATGATATGAGCAGTAAAATCGTGAGGTATAAGAGATAGGTCTCCAATGAGATCGAGAACTTTATGGCGCACCATCTCATCAGGAAAACGCAAGCCCTCCGGGTTCATAACTTGGTCACCCTTAATCACCACGCCATTGCCCAAGCCGCCTTTTACAAGACCTTTTTCAATAAGCGGCGCAATCTCTTCATACAGACAGAAGGTGCGGGCAGGAGCCATTTCTTCGAGGAAGCAGTCTTGACCCTGAGTAAACGAGTAGCACTGAGTTTTGAGCAAAGAAGAGTTGGGGTAATGCAAAGTATAGCTGAAGCGCAATTCATCAGAAGGAAGCGCCATCACGTAGATGTCTTCTTTTTGCGTCCACACATAAGGCGTTTCCAGGTAGTAGCTAGGCCGCATTTTCTCGAGATCGCAAATCCCTGCGCGCTCGATGAGCTCGGCAAAGGGAAGCGCACTTCCATCAAAAATGGGCACTTCCGGGCCGGAAATTTCGATGAGGGCGTTGTCGATGCGGTAGGCTTTAAGCGCTGAAAGGAGATGTTCGACTGTTTGAACGACAAATTGGGATGTGCCCAAAATGGTGCAGCGCGGTGTGCTGACTACGTTTTGAAAAACAGCAGTCACACAAGGACGGCCGGGTAGATCGGTGCGTTGAAAGACAATCCCGCTTCCCGCTTCTGCAGGACGCAGAGTCAATGTTGCCTGCACGCCAGAAAAGAGGCCGTGCCCTGTGCATGAGACCGATTGCATGAGTGTGCGCTCATGCGCATGTGCTCTTGCACCTTTCTTTGTCGTTTTATTTAGTTCTAAACACTGAGCGGTCAATAGACACCCCGATACAATTACAGTTGTAGTACGTTAACCGATTGAATAGATTTTAGCAAGTTTAGCGTCTTCTTAGATAAAGCTTTTGAGCGAGGGGATAGGTCTTGAGCAAAACAAAAATAAAAATAAATAGCATGCTCAAAGTGAGAATCCCTCCATCCCCCCATAAGAGATAAAGGGTGGGGTATGTATAGGTATCTAGGGAAGTAAAGAGCGCCCCTGCATAAGGGTGCCCCTGGCTGTTCGACTCGACCAGACGGCCCACCTCTCGCCCTAGGCTATCGACTGCCGCCGTCACACCTGTATTACACGCGCGGATGAGAGGGACGCCATTTTCCACCGCGCGCATCTTCGCGTGGGTGTAGTGCTGGCGCGGAAGGCGCGAATGGGGGTACCAGCCGTCATTGGTTACGTTGACGAGCAAGCGCGCCCCTTGCTGACGTCCTTGGCGTATGGGCTCAGAAAAAGTTTCTTCATAACAAATGGAGACTGCAAAAGGAATCGCCCCTTGAAAGACTTGCGCCGTGCGCCCGGGTGTAAAAAAATCTTCTATCCCATAATTTTTTACTAGAGGCCGGAGCCATTCCGAAGGCAGGTATTCGGCAAGCGGCATCAAAATGCGCTTGTCATAGCGCTTGGGAGTGATCACAGATCCGGGCACAAAATGGAATGCGGAATTATGCGCTCTGGCTCCTTCTTGGTGATCCAGTCCAATCACGACTTCCGATTGAAATAGATTGGAAAGCGTCTGCGTCCAAAACATGTTGGAGACAAAGGGCCCCTCTTCCTCCGGGAATGCATCTTGGGCAGAAGACCCAAAAAGCGCGATAAACAGCCGTTCTACTTTTGTTTTGTCATAAGAGCAACGATCGCTGGAAAAGGGCACAACTCCTTCCGGCAATACAATGAGCTGCGGAGAGCGTCCCTGCTCCTTGAGATAGGTCAAGATGCGCTTCCACTGGTCGTAAGGAGAAATAAATGCTTTAAAATGCCCCTGAAGAGGGATTTTTTCTGAGGGCAGCAGTCCTGTTTGCACGAGAACGCAATCGAGATGGGAAGCAGCGGATTTAGATTTTTCGTTTTCATGGTAGAGAAGATGGAGGGCGCCAAAGAGAAAAGGGAAAGCGGCAGCCGCTCCCCAAACGATTCCACTCGATAACCTCTTCTTCATCCAAGCGCGCAGAGCGAGCAAGTTGACGAGCATGACCCAAAAAGAGAGTCCGAGCACGCCCAAAACAGAGGCTAGCTGCATCGAGAAGATCTGGGAAAATGCAAGACCTGCGGGATTCCAGCTGAACCCGCATAACATATAATATCCCCGGCTCCATTCCATGAGCGTCCACAACGAAGCTATGGCAAGCAGGCGCACGGCGCTAAGCGAGCGATTGTGCGGAATCAGGAGAGTCAACAGAGCAAATTGCAACCCGAGCCAGACGGAAAGACCTGCCATGACAAAAAGGATGTACACGCCCTGGAATTCGATAGAGGTCATCCAAGAGAGCTGGATAAGAGAAACGGCCGTATACCAGACGCCTGCACGCCAAAAGCGCTGATAGGCAAAAGGATAGATGTTGATGCTGTGCCAGAAAAGGGCGTAGCCAAAGAGCGCAGCTAGGACGCCGAGCCAAATAGAAACGCTCGGCTGACCAAATGCGACAATGGCAAGGCTCGCTAAAGCCAAAAAAAATCTAGACATCGGCCTTTTTTACTTTAGGCCCGCTGCCACACGCAAGCAGGATCAATGTGCCGCCAAGAAGGCTGACATTTTTCAAAAACATGGTCATCTGTACAGTTTTTTCTGCACCTTCGAGGTTCCAGAAAGGATGGAAGAGGATGGTGGTAGGGATCAGGAGCAGGAAGAGGAGTAGAGCTCCCAAACGCACTTGAAATCCGAGAAACACAAAGAGTCCACCTAACAGTTCAAAAATAACACCGACCAGTAGCAGTTTGGAGCTATAAGGCATGAGTGTGTCAAAAAGTTTTTGCGCCCAGGGCTGCTCGTAGGTGTGGCTAAGCATGTCGAGCATCGAGGTCGTTAGAGCTTGTTCGCTCGCATCCCAGTTCATAATCTTGTGGATACCCGCTAAAATAAATACTAGGGCGAAGAGCATTCTCCCCAGAACCATCGCAAATTTACTCATAAACCTCCCAATCTAGTCTCCTTTGGATTATAATCAGCAGGAATATTTATGAAACAATCTTTTAGAGAAGTCCACCTCCTCAGGGCCTTAAATGGGTTTAGCATACAAACGCTTCCCCTCGACCTATTCTTAAGCAGCTATTTCCGCGCCGAGCGCGCGATTGGTTCGAAGGATCGCAGATGGATCAGCGACACGATCTACACCATCATCCGCTGGCAGGGACTCATCGACTACCACACGAAAGGAACACTCACGTGGCAGAATCGCTACGCAACATTCTGCACCCTTCCTCCACTTGCTGAACTGAGCGAAAACGAAGAGACACCACTTGCTGCAAGGGCCAGCCTGCCCGAAAGCGCCATCGCCTTTTTGGATCCGGCAAAAGTGCTCGCATTCGGAAGAGTGTGCAATGAACCCGCCCCCACCACCATCCGCGTCAATCCGCTCAAAATGAGCCGCGACGCCCTTTTAGAGAAGTTGAAAGATGAGGTCGCAGCCCACGCCACCCCTACTTCACCTCTTGGGATCACGCTGGATGAGAAGATCAATTTTTACACCCTAGATGAGTTCAACAAGGGATTTTTCGAAGTGCAAGACGAGGGAAGCCAACTGATTGCCGACCTCGTCGCCGCCAAACCGGGCGATCAAGTGCTCGATTATTGTGCAGGTGCGGGCGGAAAGACGCTCGGCTTTGCGCACAAATTGGAGCGCAAAGGGCAGATCTACCTGCACGACATCCGCCCCAAGGCGCTCCACAACGCCAAGCTACGCCTCAGACGCGCAGGAATTGAAAATGCGCAAATTTTACTCGCCGATTCCCCTGCTAAAAAAAATCTGAAACTCCGGATGGACTGGGTGCTCGTCGATGTGCCCTGCAGCGGATCGGGAACATGGCGGCGCAATCCCGACCAGAAATGGAAATTCTCTACCGCGCAAATGGACAATCTCATCGAAGAACAGCGCGCCATTTTTGCAGAGGCGCTGCAGTTTGTAAAACCGGATGGCAAAATTGTGTATGCGACCTGCAGCGTTTTCGCTAAAGAAAATGAGGAGCAGATGCGCTATTTCCAAGAAAAATTTGGTCTGACTATTGCTGCGCCTCCCTTTCAGTCGGAACCAGTTAGCAACGGAATGGATGGATTTTTTGCTGTCCTCTTCCAAAAATGAGAACAACCGAATATGATGGTTAACGTGATAAGATTTATTATTTTTTTTATATTCCTCACACCTCTAGGATTTTCCCAAGCTTGGGCTGATAGTGAAATGTCCGTAGATGGACCCGAGCTTCTTGTCAATAATCGCATCCTCGCCCGAGTAGGCAGCAAGTCGATCTCCGTTTTGGACGTGATGAAAAAGATGGACGTCGTCCTCGCTAGAGCCTATCCCGAATACGCGAAGAATCCGATGGCCCGCTATCAATTCTTTTCCGCCAACTGGCGCCAGACACTCAACCAGATCATCGACCAAGAGCTGATCATGGCCGATGCGGAAAAAATCGAACTCAAAATCTCCGACTCAGAGATTCGCGAAACGCTCCACGAGCGCTTCGGCCCCAATCTCATGCCTACATTAGATAAGCTCGGCATCTCCCTCGACGAAGCGTGGCGCATGATCTACGCGGAAATCGCAGTCGGCCGCATGAGTGGCTACCGCGTAAACCTCAAAGCCCTCCAGCGCATTGGTCCAAATGAAATCAAAGCGGCCTACAAGACCTATGTGAAAGAGCATCCGCCTGTTGAAAGATGGAAATACCGCGTCGTTTCCGTCCGCTCAAAGAACTCGGATATCGCCTCAACAATCGCCCAAAAAGCCTATTCTCTCCTCCAAAATCAGAAGATCCCCTTTGAGCAATTGACCGCACAGTTGGATGAGAAAGAAGCCTCCGTCCAGCTCTCCGAAGAGTATGACCTGGCAAGCAAAGATCTCTCAGAAGATCACAAGAAAGTTCTCGCTTCGCTGCTCCCCGGCTGCTTTAGCGTGCCGATTGCGCAAGTCAGCCGTCGTGACCAGAGCATCGTCCAGCGCATCTTTTACCTAAAAGATCATCTGGTCGAGCAGGCGCCGACTTTCGACAAGCTTTCCGACAAGCTGCACGAAGATCTTGTACAAGCGGAGATCGACCGCGAGCTGCCCGATTATTTAAAGCGCTTGCGCCAGCGTTTCAACTTTGACGAAAAAGCTCTGGATAACCTTCCTAAAGACTTCCAGCCCTTCATTCTGACAAATGCCCCTCTATAGGCCATCTGAATTGCGCACTTTCATCGATTCGATCGATGCTAAAGCGCGCAAAAGTCTCTCTCAGAACTTTTTGATCGATGGCAACATCTTGGATAAGATCGTGGACGCGGCAGCTGTCAAAGAGGGCGATCTCGTCGTGGAAATCGGCCCCGGACCGGGCGCTCTGACCGAAGCACTCCTCCGACAAGGTGCCGAAGTGATCGCGATCGAGATGGACCGCCTCTTTGCTCCTGCGCTCTCTCGCTTGCCGGGAAAATTGCGCGTTTTTCAAGCAGACATCTTGGACTTTCCCCTCCAAGAGCTCCTTGCCAAAGAGGGAAGAAAAGCCAAAGTAGTTGCCAACCTCCCCTATCATATCAGCACCCCGATTCTCCAGATGCTCATGCCGATGCACGAGGAGCTGATCTCTCTGACTCTACTCGTACAAAAGGAGTTTGGCGCACGACTCGTGGCAGCGGCAAATACAGAAGACTACAGCAGCTTAAGTCTCTTTGCCCAATACTACACCCATCCGCGCCACTGCTTCGACGTGAAAGCCTCCTGCTTTACCCCCAAACCACGCGTGGACTCCTCTGTCATTCAACTCCTACTAAAAGAAACCGAGGGCGACCCGGTGAGCTTTTTTGCTATTACACGGAGAGCCTTTCAGCAGAGGCGCAAAATGCTGCGCTCCTCTCTCAAGGAGCTATATAGTGTAGATGCAATAGAAAGCGCCCTTACACAGATGGGTCTATCTCCACAAGTGCGCCCGGAAGAGCTCTCGCTTGCCGCCTTTAAGCAGCTTGCTTCCTCGCTTGGAAGTAGAGGCGCGCAACCAGCGCCGCGAGCGTAACGAGAGCGATACCGATCCAGAGCCACACCTGCTCCTTGACACCGTCTATGAAGCGGAAGAAGAGCTTCTTTTCCACATGCTCGACGGCATAAAGTGCAGTTGAGACAAGGACCTTGCCCCGTTCATCGACTACCTTGAGTTCGCCCACTTTCTGTTCTGCCTCTATCGGAAGCGTACATGCATTCCAGCAGAGCTGGGCCTTGACGCTTGGCTCTTCAGAAGGATAGTAGGAGATATTGACCTCATCGAGCAGACGCGCCTTTAGCGGTTTTGCCGCATGGGGCACTATTAATGAAAAGAGATCGCTCTCTTTAGCAAAAAGCGTGCGCCCGACAGGCTTTTCCTTAAATGCCGCTTCGAACAGCATGATGGCTTCTTTGAATCGCTGCTCGCTTGTTTCAGCGCCGAGCAAGACCGCGATGAGCTTCCTGCCCTTATCCTCAGCAACTGCCGAAAGCGTATACTTCGCTCGGGCGTGATAGCCCGTTTTCCCTCCGGTTGCCTTGGGATAGTAGAGGGCGCCCTTTTTCATTAAACGATTGTGCTGCAAAAGGGTACGCGCCGGACTCAAATTAGTCGCAGGCACTTCATACGCGAGCGTCGCCACCAGCTGCTTAAAGAAGGGATGCTTCATCGCCTCAGCAGTCAGTTTAGCCATTTCAAACGCCGTCGTCTTGAGTTCGGGGTGGTGGAGACCATGCGCGTTCGTCAAGTAGGTCTCTTTAAAGCCTTTGCGCTTTAAATAGGCATTCACCTCCGCGATAAACCGCTCATAGCTCCCGCAGCAATGCTCTACCAGGGCGTTCGCGGCATCATTACCTGAAGACAGCATCAGCCCATACATGAGTGAGCGGAGGGGGACCTTCTCTCCCTTTTTAATACCCATTATAGTGCCGTCATGCTCGAGGCGATGGGAGGGATGTCGATTGAAGTCAGCTTGTTTAACGCTAGCGGGCAGGACAGATACTGCCTCATGAGAAATCGTTGTCACACTATCGAGATCGGGATGCTTTTCCTCCAGCAGAAAAAGTGCGGTCGCAATTTTGATCGTACTGCCGGGAAATCGCGGTTCGTGGGCGTTTTTTTCATACAAAATGCGCCCCGTTTCGGGATTCATCAAAATAACCGAAGGGGTCTTGGGCGAAACTTTTAAACCTTCAGCATGAAGAGTTAAGGTTTGAAAACAAAGAAGAAGTAGCAATAAGTAATTGAGTCGGTTCATTCTTAAACTTTAAAAAAAAAGGCCAATATGATCAATATGAGGTTTTCGGCCCCTCTTGACAAAGGGGCATTTTTGGGCTAGAGTGAGACTAATGGCGGATAAGGAAGAAGGTATGATCAATCCAGTTGAGTTGGAAGAAGCTTTCAAAGATTTCTCCCTGAATCTTAAGAAGTGGGCACCAGACGGAATTCTCTCCGTCGATATGGCTCTTCTGGACGATATCGGCATGCTCAACTTTGAGCGTCTGGAGGGCAACTGGCCGCAAGATGTGACCCATTTTTTCCAAGTCATTGAAACTCAAGACAAAATCACTCTCTATAATGATCAATTCGCGGTGTGGATCGCTCCCAAACTAGTCGAAAACACACCCACCACGCTGACCTTTATCGCTCTTTTGAATCAGAACAAGCCTCACCTCGAACTCGTCTACGCCACAAGCGGCGTCTATAATACCCCTAAATACATCCTCAAGATCTTGCAACACTTCCTCATCGAAGTAATTGACACAGAGACAATTATCTCTTCCATGAAAAAACCTTAATAATTATTTAAATTAAACTTATTATTTGTTATAATTTTATTTATGACAATTGATAGTATTAATAATTCTTCGTGGTTAATTAACCCCGAACTTGACGTGCAAATCATTGAGGATTTGAAAGTTGAGCTGCCATTCCCCTCTCTCCAGCTGGCAGCTGAGCAGCAGCGCCAATATGAAGAATTGTCCCGATCCTCTACTCGCCTTAAAAAAGTCGCAAGCTTTTTTGGTTTTAAAGAAGGGGTTGCTCTTCCAGCTATCAACTGGGAAGGCCGCAAAAAGAGACTCGGATGCTTGAGTGGAAACGTTTGGTATGACATTGTGCATTTCTTAGGCCCGGATAAAATCAGGCAGCGCACCTCTAATGCCTCTCTCTGTGCAAAGATGCGGACCCGTCTAAAGATCATTCCATCGCCTTACATCTCTTGGCAGAACGGATTAACTGCCGAGAGCAGCCTTAATGAATGGAAAATCCACCTCGGAAAAACCTGGTTGCTCGAGGAATCCGACCTCCCGCTTAATTGGAAAGAGCTGAATTTCTTACAACTACACGCTTATTTGGCCATTGTTCTAAGAAACAATAAAATCACGCAAGAAGACTCGGAACTGATAGAGCAGCTCAAACATGTAACAACCAATGAACCTCCTCCTGGCTTTTTATCAAAAAAGCAGAAAGCCCTACATGACGAGCTAAGCTTAATCCTCCCTATTCACGAGGCTTACATTTTCATTAATCTTGTTACTAGGCAGGAATGGGAAGCGGCTCGTAAAGGGGTGATTGCGCATGAATTAGCACATATATCCGGAAGCACTGCAAATCCAAACGATGAATCCAACACCTATCAAGACCGCATGTATGAAAAGGAGGCGGATTACATTGCAGCATCTCTGCCGGATAAGAGTATCAAAAAGGGATTAATAACTTTTATAGGGATCATGGCCATCATTAGCACGAATGCTGACGAAAGAAAAATCATCGATATCGCCAAGCAAAAGCATACGGATACACACCCCACTGCGTATACGCGTTTACATTATCTCGCTTCCTTTTAATTTCACGAGTTGAAGAATGTTGTAAGGCTCATCGCGCTTATAATGCAGCTCATCCATGCACTCTCGCATAAGCACAAGTCCCACGCCCTCATCGGGCTTTGAAGTATGTCTCAAAGGATCAAATGCAGGCGCTTTGTCTTTCACCGTAAAGGTAAGAGCATCCCGCGTTGCTGAGAACTCCAGTTCGATATGCCCCGGCTCTCCCTTATAGCCATGCTTCATCGCATTCACGACGGCTTCTTCTACGGCGAGTTCGCACAGGAGAGCGGTTTTAGGGTCGAGCTCCGTCAACTGCGCTCTGACCCATTCAAGCAGGCCTGGTAGCTCATTTAGCGTTGCGAGCATTTCAATCTTCTTCATTGCAATACACTATGAGTCCATTGACGATTTTTTGGGCGAGCGCGCGGTAGAGCGGCTGGAGGGCATCGATTTTGGCTGCATCGACAGAGTCGAGCTGGCCTAAGGAGAAGCCTACAGAAGAGACGTGCTTGCCGCCAGGCAGTCTGACAGTGAGGTCCTGAGGAGAATTCTGGTCGACATAGTCGAAGTCCACGTCAGCAGTAACGACCTCTGGACCCATGATGATCTCTTCGGTGCTGCCTTGATAAAGTGTGACTTCTGCGGTCATCTTGTGGCGATTTTCAACAGCCACGAGATTGCTGCGGCGCTTATCTGAGGAGGGACTGCGGTCGTAGCGCAGGCCGATGCGCTCATCATCGACAGAGAGGATGCGTACATTGAGAATGAGCTCTCCACACTCGCGAGCGTAAATGAAGTCGGGGCTTTCTGCGATCTGGCGAATGAGAGCTGCTGTTAAAGTTCCCTCATGATCACCTGTCACATAAGGCACGCTCACACTTGTCTGCTCGGAATTGGCTAAGTGGTATCCGCACCCTGCGAGTAAAAAAAAGGCAACCACAGAGAGCACAGAGACCACCGAGGAAAAAGGAGAAATTTTCTCCTTTTTTCTCTGTGTGCTCTGTGCTCTCTGTGGTGAACTTATTTTGTTTTGCATTTAGCCTGAACCACAGGCAGGCGCTTCTCAGCGGTCTTTGCCACTTTGGTATTGGGGTAACCGGATACGATCTTGGAGTAGTAGAGCGCAGCTGCAGAGTATTTCTTCGTGCGCTCGTAGAAGCGCGCTGTTTCGAAGAGATTCGATGCGTAGTGCTCCTGCATTTTTGCAAAGACACCTTCAGCTACAGGCAGTCTTTCAGAACGCGGGAAAGCGGTGCGGAACTTGCGCAGGTTGATCTCAGAGAGATCCAAAAAGTCGGGATCGGGATATTCCACTTCGCTCTGAGTGAGGTAAACTTGGTTGATGCCAATGTAGGCCTCTGCAGCAAGAGGGTGTTTGGGGAATCTACGAATGAGCGTTTGATACGCTTCGATGCTCGAGCGGTAGTCCTCTTCTTTCACCATCAACTGAGCTTTTCCAAACAGGGAGTGCGCAGCGAGATCGTTGTGAGGAAGCGCGGAGATCACTTCGTCGTAGAGTGTGAGCGCATCGCTATGTGCGGGCTGCCACTGAGGCAGCTTTTTCATCCCGAGCAGATGCTTTTTGTAGCCTTGGCGGAAGCGCTCGGCGATTTCGAATTTGTATTTTATCGCTTCTTCAAAATGCTTGGGCGCTACCTGCTTTTGGAGATAGGCGGAGAATTGGCGGTTGGCCCAATCGAAATCTTCCTGCTCAAAATAGCCTACACCTGAATAGAAAAGCGCTTCAGTTGAATAGGGACTATCCGAAAAGTTCTCGAGAAGTTCGGTGGCCTCGGTCACCATCTTGTCCCACTCTTTTTTTCCTTGAGCCTCTATAAGAGCGCTGTAGTGCTCTTCGGCAGTTGGTGCAGAGTAGAGAACGCTTGAGATAAGGAGAAGACAATACAAAAATAGGTTACGCATACAGACATTATCCTCAACTGGTTATTCTAAATCCAGCCTGATGTTAAGGAGCTTTAATTCTTCAAGGAAGACCGATGATA
>Ga0207093_1088_pt1 | contig 14127 bp, 13 predicted proteins | sample Alteio_BWMinHeat_89_FD_153519 | JGI IMG/M metagenome (GOLD analysis project Ga0207093, IMG submission 153519) | Enriched cells from forest soil in Barre Woods Harvard Forest LTER site, Petersham, Massachusetts, United States -... | ecosystem: Environmental > Terrestrial > Soil > Temperate forest >... | reverse complement strand
CGCTTACCTTGACTATGAATTAACGGTGAGTGATGATCATAATCTAAAAAATTACCCTCAGCATCAAATACAATATCCACTGCAAAAATATTCTGCCGCGGAATTTCTAAAAAATCACCTAACGCAACGACTGCCGGCAATAATCCAGCAGAAATAATATAAAGTTTTTTCTCAAGTTTTCTTAATAATTGCATGACTTCAATGATATCAGGCACGCGATGGTCTATATAATATTGTCCTAGTGTTTTCACATTATTTTTGCTGGGGAAAACCAAATCAAGTCGCTGTTTATACACTTCAGGATTAATGCCTGATTTTCCCATGGCATCAGCAGTGAGTTTTTTTACTTGATCACCAGTGCCTTGAGTTTCTGCCAAAGTATCAATGCCCTCCAGAGAGCTCAGAGTGCTATCACAATCAAATACGATACAGTCTAAAGGAGTTTGTAATTGCCAATTTGTCTTATTCATAGTGTTACCTTAGTGACAGATGAATAAGTTTAGCTTAGGATTCGTGAATGTAAATGAGTTTATTGCGGAGGTTCACGGATATGTTCAAGATTCAAACGTTAAATGCAATTGCAGTCAGTGGTTTACAACAGTTTCCACAAAATTTGTACCAAGTTTCAGCGGATATTGCAGAGCCTGATGCTATTTTAGTCCGCTCGCATTCACTACATGGTACTGTATTTTCGCCCTCTTTAAAAATAATAGGGCGTGCGGGGACTGGTGTAAATAATATTCCGGTAGCTGCACTGACTGCTTTGGGTATACCCGTGTTAAACACTGTAGGTGCTAATGCTAACGCTGTGCGTGAACTTGTGATTGCAGGAATGTTATTAGCCAGTCGGAATATTTGCCAAGCGTGGCATTACGTTAATCAGTTGACGACTGCAGATTCAGCCGCCATGGAAAAACAAATAGAACAACACAAAAAACAATTTGTCGGTTTTGAATTATTAGGAAAAACATTAGGTGTAGTAGGTTTAGGTAGCATAGGTGTGAAAGTTGCAAACTCTGCAATGAATTTAGGTATGCACGTTATAGGCTATGATCCAACTATTACTGTCAATAGAGCTTGGGAGTTATCATCCGGTGTGCAACAAGCGCAACACATTGAAACTTTATTAAAAGAATCAGATTTTATTACGTTTCATGTGCCATTAACGCCAGCGACGACGCACATGTTAAATGCAAAACGATTTTCATTATTAAAAAAAGGCGTAGTATTATTAAATTTTGCGCGTGATGGCATTATTGAAAATGCAGCACTCATGGACGCCATTCAACATAAAAAAATATCAGCTTACGTCACTGATTTTCCACACACGGAATTAAAAAATTTTCCAGAAGTGATTAGTTTGCCACATTTAGGTGCCTCTACCCAAGAAGCCGAAGAAAATTGTGCGGTCATGATAGTGAAACAAGTACGAGAATTTTTAGAAAGTGGAACCATTACTAGCTCTGTCAATTTCCCCACAATCGAGATGCCAAAAAATCCCGATTGCGAACGTTTAGCTATCGTCAACGCCAACGTTCCCAATATCGTCGCGCAAATTTCGTCAATATTAGCAGCTTCAGGATTTAATATTGTAGGATTGACTAATGGTTCACGTGATGAAATTGCTTACACTTTAATTGATGTCAATGCCGGTGTGGACCAGCGTCTACTAAATGAAATCACGGCGATCAAAGGAGTGATACACGCGAGGAAAATCCGTTTTTCTTTGTGAGAAAGTCTTTGCTAGAAATATATGTGGAGTGGCGAATATCCATACGTTTTCATGGCAGTCCCTTCTCCCCTTGCGGGAGAAGGTGCTCGTAGGGCGGATGAGGGGTGTTCTTGGCCAGTACACTGAGAAGTGAATTTAGAGTATAATACTACAATATTTTAAGTTATTAGGTTACATCATGTCTTCCATTAAGCAGAGAAAATATCTTTCATTTTTTGAAGTATTGCGATTTGCTGCAAGTTATTGGGTCAGGCAGCCGACAAAGTTGGCTTTTGTTTTGTTGTTTATCTTGTCTGCTGCATTACTCGAAACTTATTTGCCGAGCGCGCTTTCGTCATTTTTAGGCGCGATACGGGAACATGCGGATAAGTCTCATATTCTATATAATTTGAATATTTTTCTTGGAGTATATCTCGCTCAAGCATTAATTTTTTCATTTTCTTATATTATATATAATTCTTTTGAAACAACGCTATTTAAATCTTTGATAGACGATGTGTTCACTCATATACAGCGACTTCCTGAAAAATTTTTCGTTAATACTTTTACCGGAAGTATTATTTCTAAAATCAGCCGTGCGCGTCAACAAATCGAAATTTTTGAAGATCAGATGCTGGTACGTATCTTTCCCACGATTGTGGTGTTAGTGGGTAGTATGGTGTTTCTTGCACTGCGTTTTCCAGTGTTAGCAATATTGATGGTGGTTTATATTGTTATTTTAGTCGTTATCACTGGTTTTTTGGTTTTAAAAATCTCAGGTCCCGCGCAAGGCGCTTATGCTGATGCACAGGATTTTTATACAGCACATATGGCGGATAGTGTGACTGGAATTGCGACGACGAAAGCGTATGCACAAGAATCATTTGAGCTTTCACGGTTTTTTAAAATTACTGATATGCTGCGTCTCAAAAATCGTCGTGCTTACCAGTATGGGAATACGGCGGGTTTAATACAGCGGTTATTATTGACAGGAATGCTTGTGTTGTTGATGGGTGGAGGGACATGGTATTATTTTCATGGATTGGCAACGGTAGAAAATATGGCGTACCTCGCGCTTGCTTATACTATCATGCAATCTTATGTTCGTGATGTAGGCGAAAATATTAAAAGTATTTTGACATCTTCCTATGATTTGCATGCGGTGATCAGGTTACTACAAGAAGCACCAGAAATGACAGATATCTCTGCCCATTCCACACTTGATATTTGCAAGGGTGAAATTATCTTTGATAATATTAGCTTTACTTATCCAGGAAAAGATAAACCTATTTTCAAAAACCTTTCTGTCGCCATTCGTGCAGGCGAGCGTGTTGCTCTCATTGGACATTCAGGCGGTGGTAAAACCAGTTTTATTCGCTTACTGCAGTGTTTGTACCCTGTGCAGGAAGGGCGAATTTTGATTGACGGACAAGATATTGCAAAAGGCACCCGTCATTCGCTGCGCAGTGCTATTGCTCTTGTGCCGCAAGAACCTATTCTTTTTCATCGTACTTTGCGAGAAAATATTGCATATGCAAAACCGGATGCCACACCTGCAGAAGTTTATGCTGCTGCACAACAAGCGCATATCAACGATTTTATTTTGAGTTTGCCAGAACAATATGAAACGTTAGTGGGTGAGCGCGGTGTTAAATTATCGGGAGGCGAGCGTCAGCGTATTGCTATTGCGCGCGCCATATTGGCTAACCGTCCTATTTTGATATTGGATGAAGCAACAAGTTCACTTGATTCTAAAAGTGAACGTGCTATCCAAGAGGCGTTGCATACGTTAACCTACGGTCGCACCTCAATTATGATTGCGCATCGTCTTTCTACTATCCTTGATGCAGACAGAATTTTAGTATTCGACGCAGGACGCATCGTCGAAGAAGGCTCTCATGCTGAATTGATCTCACATGAAAATGGCATATACGCCAACCTATTCAAGCTCCAGTCAGGCGGTTTCATCTCCGAATAACAAGCTAAATTTAGCAGTTCATTCTCGAAAAAAACCTCATTTATTCAATAACATAAGTATTTTATTTTTTATTCGATATCTGTCATTTGAAATGACTGTTTTCTTATATTATACTGTCATTATAACTGACAGTCTGATGGAGATACGATGGATAGAGCGCTATTGACTGAAATTATTCAAGAACAATACCGTGAAATGCAGGCATTGCCGCTTGGCATAGAGCGAGAGCGTTTGCAGGATATTCTAGATGTATTAAAGCTTCCCCATATTATTGCTATTACCGGCATGAGGCGTTCCGGAAAGTCGACACTCATGTTGCAGGCTTTGAAATTAGCATTTTCGGAGTCTGTTTATTATCTTGATTTTGAAGATGAGCGACTGATCACTTTCAATGTTGATGATTTTAACTTATTAAATGAAATTTTTATTGAGTTATATGGAATACGCAAGACTTTTTTCTTTGATGAAATTCAGGTTGTCAGTGGATGGGAGAGTTATATTCGACGTATGTACAAGTCGAACAATAAATTTATTATTAGTGGTTCTAGTGCGGAGTTATTGAGTAGTGAATTATCAACTAAATTAACAGGAAGACACACAACTATTGAGTTATTACCGTTTTCATTTCGTGAATATTTAGATTTTTCAGAAAATAATGTGGATACCAAAAAACCAAGACTAACAATAGAAAGAGGACTGCTAAAAAAAGCATTCAATGATTATCTTGAGTTCGGCGGAATTCCGGAGTTTTTACAATATAAAAACCCTGTTATTTTAAAAGGTATTTACGAAAATATTATTTATAAAGATGTTATTGTGCGGTATGACATCAAGGATGTAAAAGCATTGCGGGAATTGTCTTTGTGGTTGCTAAGTAATCCGGGAGCATTAATTTCATATAGTAAACTAAAGAATAGTCTGCAATTAGGTAGCGTTAATACGGTTAAAAACTATATTCATTATTTAGAAAATGCATATCTTATTTTTACGATGGATAAGTATAGTTATTCTGTCGCGGATCAAGCGCTTTCACAAAAAAAGAGCTATGTCGTAGATACAGGGCTTATGAGTACAATCGGATTTCAGTTTTCAAAAAATAGCGGAAAATATTTAGAAAATGTAGTCTATCTGCAGTTGCGGCGCAACAATAATTTTTCGATTTACTACTATAAGACTAAAAATAATTTAGAGGTTGATTTTTGCTTGCGTAAAGGCCAAAAAATTATCTCACTCATTCAAGTTGCAGAACATATAAATAATAAGAAAACCCGTGATCGTGAAGTGCGAGCTTTAGTTACGGCAATGGATGAGATGAATATTAAAGAAGGTTTAATTATTACAGCAGACCAAGCAGAGAAAATAGAAATAGACGGAAAACATATCCAAGTGATTTCTATAGTTGATTGGCTGTTGCAATAAAACAAGCAATCATTAACGCGGTTTCACAAAAGTACCCTCTTGGTATTCTTGAAACGCTGTTCTTAATTCCTGTTGTGTGTTCATCACGATAGGGCCATACCAGGCGATGGGTTCATTCAATGGTTTTCCTGTTACTAGTAAAAAACGTACAGAGTGTTTTTCGCTAGTGACTACAATATTTGCGCCATCATTTGCATAAAGCACAAGCGTGCCATCATTGCATGAGCAAGGTGGTTTCATGTCGAAATAATTCATACCAGATACTTGGTGTGTAAACGGAGTACGTGCAGGATCGAAATAAGCTTCACCATCAATGACGTAAACAAAAGCAGTGTGGTCCGCTTTGACTGGATGTGTGAATATTTTTCCAGCGGGCAATTCCACATCAAAATATTCGGGCTCTACAAGTGTGTCTTGCACAGGGCCTTTTGTGCCATTGATTTTTCCGCAAATGATGTGTACACGCGCACCTTCGGCAGTTATTACTGTTGGAATTTCATTGTGTTTAACGCCGCGATAACGCGGATCCATCATTTTCGAATGTGCTGGAAGATTGAGCCACAATTGAAAACCTAGCATTTGTCCTTTGCGATTTCCTTTTGGCATTTCTTGGTGAATAATGCCGCTGCCCGCCGTCATCCATTGTACATCACCTGCAGAGATATCACCTTTGTTGCCCATACTATCACCGTGTTCGACGTCACCGTCGAGAACATAAGTAATCGTTTCTATGCCGCGATGCGGATGCCATGGAAATCCAGCTTTATAATCGGCTGGATTCTCTGAGCGAAAATCATCAAGTAATAAAAAAGGATCGAGTAATGGTACATCATGAAAACCAAATACGCGTTTAAGATGTACGCCTGCGCCTTCGATAGTGGGTTGGCTTTTCCAAATTTTTTTTATCGTGCGTTGGTTTTCGATAATCTTCACTATAAATCCTCCTGACTTATTAACAAACTATACCGATTAGTCACAAATCTAGTCAAGTTTAAACTAAAATATTATTCAATTTATTTTTTGAGATGATATAATTTTATAGATTTAACGCATTAGCAAAATCTTCTTTGTTTACAGTGCGAAATAGGTTGATGTTTTTTCCCTTAAGGATATCTTATGAGTGATACGCGTAGTATAAAAGCATCGCTTTTATCAAATGAGCACGCTTCTGCTGCAACTCAATTCACAATACCTATAGATTCGATAATATCACCTGTTAATAATGATTCAGGTTCAAGCAATTCAATACAATCTGGGAATAATGATTCAAGTCCTCGTGATCTCGGAAGATCTCCACGTCGCCGTCCCACGCTTACTGTGCAGACTAGTCCGCGCCTTGGTCCGTCTAGCAATAATTCTGATCTTGAAAAGACATTTCAAGACAATAGGCCTCAAGGTAACAAATCTGACAGTGACTCTGATCATAAAAGGAAACCTAAGGATTACAAACCAGATAGTATAATCCCTGATACACCGGCAACTGCCGTAACTCCTCCGGTTGCTAAGGCTTCAGTGACGCATAATACTATGCCGTTACATGATAGAACTTCTCCTAAAGGTCATAGAAAATCTCAATCATTAGTTTCGGTTTCTGAGTATGGGAAGAGTGTTAGTGCTCCAGCAACAGAACCAACAACAGCGGAACCAACAACAACAGAACCAACAACGGCAGAGATATCAAAAACAGAAAACTCAGAAAAGCCAGAAACAGCAGATGAAACATCTTTTGTTCCTCGATCAGCAGTGACCAATAATCCTATTAAAAAGGTAGAAAAGACAGAAACAACAGATAAAACTGCTTTCGTTCCTCGATCAGCGGTTACAGGTAGTCCTATTAAAGTGGAAGCGAGTAATTGTTTTTTTTGTTTATTTTGGTGCTGTTTTAGCTGCTATAGAAGATGCTGTGTCTGTAGAAAAACTTCTTATGCAAATCAGCATGAAATAAGTTTCAGGATAGGTCTTAATGCTTCTTTAGATAAATAAATGCTAAAATTTTTTTCGTCGAGTTCGCATTTAGGCGTGTTATTGTGCTCGTTTATTGATATAAATTTATCGCTTGAAATAAGTAAAATAACCCTGTATATATTGATGTGTGCTGCAGATATTATTCCTAACATGTCACTTTTGATTTTTAGAAATCATTATTAACTTGATGAAAAATATAGGAGAATATACGTATGTCATTACTTAATATCACGTTTCGCTCCATGACTAATTCACCCGCTATTAAATATCAAATCACTAAATATTTTAATAAAATCAACAGACTATATTCAAAAATTACTTATTGCAGAGTCGTGATGGATGTTTTGCATAAACATTCCAATAAGGGGAAAATGTTTAGCGTTAATATTGCAGTTATTATTCCAGGCAAAGAAATTGTTAGTAAGAAACAAGATAAGAATATATATGTTGCTATGCATGGTACTTTCGATGCGATTGAAAAATTGCTAGAAAGACATTGCAAGAGAAGCCCGGTTGTTTTCGATAAACGTCAGATCGAATACAAAAATGATGTTTTAGGAGAAATAAGCTCTGCAGTTGTTTGAAACGCAGCGCTGCATTTTATGATGCCAAATAGGTGCTTCTGTTCTGTGCGTTATTCTAAGAGGCGATACTGAACGCATAAGCACCTATCACTGGCGATTCATTATTTTATAATTTCTCCCGCCCATAATTTTTTTAAAAAGGTTTCCCAGGGAAGTGCTAAAATTTCGGATTGATTGTTTGTAGTAATTTTTCTAGGGCGCTCAGTAAGGCAAACAAGGTAAGTATTTTTGGGACGATGTTCTTCTTGAAATGCAATTAACCCTTTTATTTCTGATTTGTCTATTCTTTCGCTAATTTTTATTTCAATAGCAACTTCCGCTTTCCCTAGAATGAAATCAACTTCTAGTCCTGTTTTGGTTCGCCAAAAACGGATATCGAAGTCAAGGTCATGGAGTCCACGATATGCTATAAGTTCAGTTAGTATAAAATGTTCGAAAAGCTTGCCAGCCTCTATACCTTTTAGTGAGGCAATTTTTCTTTTCGCTAGAGCATTTGCAACGCCAACATCGAATAAATAAAATTTAGGCATTGCCAAAATAATATCTCGCTTGGCGCGATTTGTGTAAGGATAAATAAAATATCCTAATAAGGTATCTTCTAGAATTTGATAATATTCTTTAACTGTTTTTGAGTCGATGCCACAGTCTCGTGCGATATTAGAGAAGTTGACTAATTCCCCATGGGTTAATGCCATCGCATCTAAAAATCTTGCAAAAGCAGGAAGATTTCGTACGAGGCTTTCGCCTTGTATTTCTTCTTTGAGGTAATCAGTAACATAAGCGTTCAATGATCGTTTAGCATCATTTGCTAAATAGTGTGAGGGAACTAGACCATTATTTAAAGCGTGTAATAAATTAAAATGAGGTATTTCTGGGTAAACCAAAGGATAAAATAAATATCGCCAGGCTCTCCCTCCTAAAAGGTTCGCAGCATTGCGTTTTAATTTGCGTGCACTGGATCCGCATAAAATAAATTGAAATTTCGTATTTTCGATCAACCAATGAATTTCATTCAATAATTCAGGAATTTTCTGTACTTCATCGATAATGATGGGATGTTTCGTAGCATCGGCAGGTAATGCAAGAATTTCCTCTCGTAGAAGATGGGGTTCCTTCGCCAGCTGAAAATGTAAATCTGTTTTCAGTAGGTCATAGAAGATGGCTTTAGGAAAATGATCGTGTAAATAGGTGGATTTGCCTGTTTTCCGCGCCCCCCACAAAAAAGCAGATTGTCCCTTAGGCAAGGCCATTTTGAGCAAGCGTTTGAATCTTACTATTTCGGAGTTCATTCCGAGATGGTATCACTATTTCGGAATGAATTCCATAAAAGTTAATAATTATTTAACAAATAATGGGGTAAAATGAAGCGGATTTTTGTCAATTCTATAAAAATAAATCATTTATTTAATATAGTTTTATTGTTCTACCATCACGGTGTTCTAATATGCCTGTGGCGTGGTGGGTTTCTAATATTGTTTCTTTTGTTTTGCCATCGAGCACTTCTATTGTATTAGGACACGGTGTAGAAAATAAGCAACTGCAGTTATATTTGTAAAGCGGAGTGAATTCTCCTTCTTTTTTTAATTTAGTTATATAATCGACTCTTGCCTTAGGCGCAGCTTTTGCTGTAAAAGCAGCTGGGATGTACGGTGCTTCGGGGGTGCTTCGGTGAGTGCCATGTTTTACTTTTTGCAGATTTTTATTGCTAGTGTTGATCTCCCCATCGTAAACAATAGGTTCTTTCGCATCGGGAATTTGATATTTGTGGGTTCTGGCGGCGGCTTTGATTGTTTCAGAAAAATTAGGGAATTTTTCACACCAAGCGCTTACTTTTTTCTGGTCTAATTGTCTGGATGCTCGTACGCCTTGAGTTGTAAAAATTTTATCAAATAAATCTTTATGTTTTAATAATAGATTAAAAAGTAATTCATGTTGCGAAGGGAAATCTTCAAAAACTTCTTCACCATGATCATCTTTAATTATAATATCAGAATCTGTACTGAATGCTTTTTGAAATACTTTATCGGTATCATGTGGAAATTGGTCACAGAATTCTTTTAAATCAGAGTAATAGGGAAAAATTTCTTCAAATTTGTCGATTTTCTTAATCAGATTATCAAGGACTTGAGGAGTTATTCCAAGAATGCTTTCGACATTGCAAAGCCCCATGATGACAAAATGATTTGGGGGGTCAGCAGATATTATTTCATAACTTAATTCCATAACGCATAAAAATATTTTAGCAAGTTCAGATTTTAATTTAATATTATCAGTGTAGTTAGTGTAACGGATTGCATCAATTAAAGCATCAAAACAATATTCCGCGTCACTATATTCTTGAGCTGAGAGATGATCATAAATTTTTTTGCATTCCTCTACGGGGTCTTGAATTATTGGTGTATCTATTTTTAGATAGTCAGGTTTTTCTAACAAGCTAAATTTTATTAAAATTTGTCTGATCTGCCAAGCATGTTTTTTCACCGTATTGTTAATGTGATCTAGTGATTTGGAATCATTGTTTGTTGGCGCTGAGCTGGACATTGACATGGGCTTAATACTCCTCGAATATTGTTTTATTGGATAGTGGTCATGGTACACGAAAATGCTAAAGAAATAAAGATGTCAAGTCTATCCAATATGCCAGATTTTTTCTTCTCTTTTTTATTTAATTTTTTAAAATCAGAGGGTTAGGAATAATATTTGGTATATATGTCTAACCCCATTACATACAACACTAAAATAGGATTATCATAGAGTATAGATAACAAATGTTAAGCGTATGCGTTTAAAAGATTTGCAAGGTAGTAAGACTAAGACACATGATTAATCCTGAAACTTTACGGAGTTCTTGTATAATGGGGAGGTGTGTATGCCATTAAAATCGGGTAAATCTAACAAAGTCATCAGCGAAAACATTAAACGAGAGATCCGTGCTGGTAAACCGCAAAAACAAGCAGTGGCGATTGCTCTCAGAAAAGCAGGTAAATCAAGAAAATATCTTTATAGACATTGATGTGATTCGTTGTTTTTAAATCTGTATTGCGGCACAGATCGTGCCGCAATTATTTGCAGGATGATAGCAAACCAAGATTTCCTATTCCAGGTAAGGCGAGAGTGAGTTTGAAAGGATTTATGCCAAAAACTAAGCCTAAAATATTTATTTCTAAACCTTCTTTTCGAGCAATGGTCATTCCTAAGATTCCAAATAATGAAATTTGATATCCCGTATGACTAGGTGCATATGCGAAAAAAGTAAATCCAGGTAAAAAATCTTTGCCAATCGCATTCGGAGGTAGCGCTAAAGATAATTCTGGAATTTGTCTAGCGATGTATGCAACAAAGGTGTTGCTGTTGGGACCTGGCCAATAATGATAAGTATTAGGGTAAGGATAAGTTTTTGCAGTTTGTAAGATTTTAGGAATTAGTGTTTCTGCTTTTTCATTACGGATATCTAAAATAATTTTAGGACGTTGTCCGTACCAAGAGCGATCTGGGATATTTTGTTCAATCGTTAAGGGAGAAAGTCCTGCATACAAATTCCAGCCTACTAATTGTAAGATGGTATAATGCAAAGCATTTTTAGGTTTGATAGCAATCCAAGTATGTACTGCAAAAAGCCCGCGCCAATGAAATGCGCGTGCTGCATATACTTGAATAATTGCTTCTTTAGTTTGTTGAGGATTTGGCGCAATATGCACGCTTTCCCGATTTGCTGTGCGCCAATCCGCATGAAAATCGATAGTATTAGTAAAAAAAAGCCATGCAGGGCCGATGAGAGTGAAGAAGATAAGGAGAATAAAATATTTCATAGTAGTAGTATATATTGCTAATCAATGAGGTCAAGTCTGCGTAATGTACTAAATTTTATGTATCCATTTAGCAATTGCTGTTCCAACCTTATCTGGAGAATCCTCTTGCACAAAATGGGCGCCTGTGATTTTTACATATGTTTGGTTAAGCCATGTGCTGTCATACGAATACTTGACCCTTTTCTTTGAGAGTGTTCTACTATTGTTCTTTGAAACACTGGAGTTATAAAGGTGATTAAAGAATCCAATCTAAAATGGTGGGTTTTCTTCGCGGCTAGTCTTGTGCTTGTGATGACAAATATCGATTTTTCCGCGGTCAATTTAGCATTGGCACCTATTGCGAATGATTTCCATACGAATCTTTCAGCGCTGGTATGGATTATTAATGGATATAGTAGCGCCGCCGCTGCTTTTGTATTAATTGGAGGTAGGCTAGGAGATATTTATGGATATCGAAAAATCTTCGCAGGGGGTGTGCTAATTTTTACTGTGTCTTCAGCGTTGATTGGATGTGCAAGTGGAGCATGGGATCTTATTTTATTTCGCATTATTCAAGGAGCAGGTGGTTCCCTCTGCTGGCCATTATGTGTTGTGATGATCAGCAATGCGTTTCCTGAAAATCAAAAAGGCCATGCAATTGGAATGTCCATGGCTATTGCAACAATTGCATTAGCAATGGGCCCCGCATTTGGCGGCGTTTTGTTGCACTATTTGAACTGGCGATGGATTTTTTTTATTAATATTCCGTTTGGTATATTGGCATTTGTTCTTGCATTTCACGTTATTCCAATTACTACACGTGTAAGTGATTTGTCATTGCATTTGTTTAGTGCGATATTAATTATTGTTAGTCTATTTATGATTACAACAGCACTCAATGAAGCGATACAATGGGGGTTATCATCACTGTTATTTCAAGTCATATTCGGCGGTGGGATTGTATTGCTAGGAATTTTTATATGGATGCAAAGCAAAATAAAAAATCCTTTGGTCAATTTGAATTTATTAAAAGATAAGACGTTAAATATATGTCTTATTTTGAGAGTATTCAATCAAATTACTTTAGTGAGTATTCTCTTCACGCTTAGTTTATTATTTCAAAACATATTAAATTATTCACCATTAACTTCAAGTTTTTTATTATTGCCGCTTACGTTAGCGCTCAGTGTTGCTGCTTTCATAGGTGGAAAGCTAGTTGATAAATTCGGTTCTAAGAAATTAATTATGCTCGGAATGTCCCTATGTTTGATTGCGTTGATAGGATTTACGCTGAACAATAATGCAAGTATCCTAGGATATATTTTACCGCTTATCATTGCCGGAATGGGTATTGGATTAAATGTCCCAAGTCTTGTTACCGCAATTTTAAGAAATGCTGCACCAGAAAATCGCGGGATCATTGGCGGGTTAAATTATGCTAGTATTTTTGTGGGTGGTGGACTCGCAATGGTGATGAGCGGATGGATTTTACACGCACAGAGCTTAATCAGCGTTGATCGATTTGTTAAGCAATTTCCGAATAGCATCCACCTGAATCAAATCCCTAATTTACAGTTAATTTTATCTGGCGCTAAGTCGATTCAGTTCTTAGGTGTCAATAGTTTCATTCCATTCATTCAACAGTTATTTATTCATGCTTTTTCCATAGTAATGTGGGTTACAGCGGCAATCTCTGCATTATCTGTGATACTTGTTTTGAGATTGAAAAAAAATGTATAAAGAGAATAAGGTCAAATATTAGTTTGACGGTAATTGCGATTACTATTTTTTGAATATCAGTATATTTCCTTAGACATGCGTCAAGCACACCCTGGGATGCAAGGATTCTCAGTTAGAAATATGTACAGAATGAAGAAATTTGCCCACCTATATCAAGACCCACAAATTCTGCCACAAGCTGTGGCAAAATTGCCTTGGGGGCACATTTCCACATTGATTCATATGGTTAAAGATTCCTCTGTTCGGGAGTGGTATGCCCAACAAGACCTAAAAAGTGGTTGGTCACGTGCAGTGCTAGAGATGCAGATTGAAAGTGGCACCCCATTCGCCCTTCGGGCATCCGTTGCTTCCCTGCTTGACTCAATATAGCATATATGCTATATTAAATTATGAAATGGAAAATAGAATATTATAATGAGGATCTTGAGGAAGAAATTTTACAGCTTCCGGAAGGTTTATTAGCACGATATTTCAAATTAACTGAACTCATGGAAGAATACGGCGCTAATCTGGGCATGCCCCATACGGATGCTTTAGGTGATGGGTTGTTTGAATTAAGAGTAAAGGGAAAAGAGGGTATTGCAAGAGTATTTTATTGTACAATGGTGAACAAAAGAATCTTCATGTTACATTGTTTTATCAAAAAGACACAAAAAACACCCAAGAGAGAGTTACAGTTGGCAAGGAAGCGAATGCAGGAGGTGAAACATGGGTAAGCGTACACATGCACAATTGAAAAAGATTGCTTTAAGTAGACCTGGCATACGTAAGGCATATGATTTATTAGAAGAAGAGTTCGAACTTCTTAATGAGATGTTAAAGGCTAGAAAGAAAGCTAGAAAAACTCAAAAAGACGTTGCAAAAGTAATGAAAACTACAACTTCAGTAATCGGTCGTTTAGAAACCGGCGGTGGTCAATATAGGCACTCGCCACGGCTGACA
>Ga0207093_1057_pt2 | contig 14152 bp, 15 predicted proteins | sample Alteio_BWMinHeat_89_FD_153519 | JGI IMG/M metagenome (GOLD analysis project Ga0207093, IMG submission 153519) | Enriched cells from forest soil in Barre Woods Harvard Forest LTER site, Petersham, Massachusetts, United States -... | ecosystem: Environmental > Terrestrial > Soil > Temperate forest >... | reverse complement strand
CAAGGAAATTGGATGCGCATGGCGGGTGATGTTGCTGCTATGATGCCCAGCGGTGCATTCAGAGCACTCACGCCACTCGTACCGTTGTAGAAAAAATGATTACCTTTAATAAGAATATTGCTATTAAATCCTGATACTACTATTCCTTGGCCAACTGAATCAAATATGCAATTGGTAACGGTCGGTTCTGTTGGCGCACCGCTCAACTGTACACCAATATCACCAGCATCTGCTATACCAGTCGATATTGATGATTTAAATGTTATATCCGTTATAAAACCAATAGCACCAAAAATTAGCGTACCTGCTGATGATGAGATTAAAGTACCATCACTAATATCAGCCGGCGTTATGAGATTAAAGACTGGTCCCGTACCGCCTTTGGTGATGGTATGATCACACAATTCAATCGTCACTTGTGAACCAGCGCCAGCATTGACGGTAATTGCTGCAGCAGCACCAAACCAACTAATATCCTGTCCAATTTGATACAGACCAGAGGTGGTAATAACAAAGGGTAAATCTACGGCACGAAGTACCACTTTATTCGGGCAAATAGTACGCACAATCCGATCATTATTATTCTTGCTACAAAACACCCATTGATCTTTCAACATCAGTGGCGCTGCATGGAGAACAAAACAGCTCATAAGAAGAGATACTACTCCTATTGTGTTCATTGCTACTAACTCCTTTTTTTTGGTTATCTACTAGTTTCATTACTCATCGGTACTCTATAGGCATTATGATCTTTTGTCAGTGCAATAATTCGTGGTGTTAATTGACCAATATTCCATAATTGAATGTGCACCGGATTATCAGGAAAACAGTATGAAGGCGACAAAATTTTGGTAGGCGGATGATCAGCAAAATAACGGTTCAAATAGCTTTCATCATGCCAAATGGCGATAATATCATGCCGCAAATCCTGCTCGATAGCATCTTTCATACCGGCTGCTTGTTGCAGAAATTGTTTTGCAGAACCACCATAAAACCCTGCGGCAAAATAGGGCCGTGCAATGGCTGGATCAAGATACGCACATGATTCTTGTCTTGTTTCTGGTGAACCTGATTTTCCTATAAATGCTGCATGCAATACACCGACGCTTTCAGAAAGAATTTCATCACTTATCTCATTGACAAACAACAAATCAGCATCACCGGCAAAAAGATAATCCATAGCACTCAAATGGTGTTGATATTTTAAATAGGCACAACAACGCACCAAGGCATCATACGGCCAACCAAACTGCTGATACGGTAATATAATTACATCATCCTGATCAGCAACAATGTTTGCATCAGTAAAAACAAAATAAGTCACCCGATGATTTTTGCAGAAATAGTGCCGCGCCGAACTAATAAGATGCGAAACAAATTCTATATATCGGCCAGTAGCAACAATAAGCAATCCTACATTTTTTGATGTCTGCTGTTCTGATGCACAAAGGCCAGTGATCATAAGCGATACAAGAAGCAATTTCTTCATTTAGTAATTCCTTTAATCAAAAAGTTTTTCGAGTGGTTCATAGCGTGGTTTTGTACGAATATATTGGTCTATGGCCCCTTGTAACTGTTGCGATATTTTATGATCGTTGATTGGATTTATTCCATTATAATCAAGCAGAATATCGGGAATAAATCGAATATGCCCGTAGCACGCCATTTCACACATGGGTATCATAGCAGCAACATCACCCGCCATGCGCATCCAATTTCCTTGATACATAAAATCTTCCGGGCATATTTTTTGAAATAGCGCGGCGCGAAATGTACGCAAATGGGATTGTACAAATGGATATTCACGAAATGCATTGTGTTCAACAATATAGGCGGGAATTTCACGACTTTGACCGATATATCCTTCTGGATACACCCGATATTGACCAAACGTCATCCATACATGAGGGTCATCATAAATATTATTAATATAGGAAAGAACATCGGGATGCGCTAAATGATCATCTGCGTCCAGAATAATGATAATGTCATGCGGATCACATTGATGAATCATATGATACTGATTTTCAATAGCAGAACCGTATCGTACTTCGTTGTGCACAAGCATGGTGCGATGCTCTTGACCACATTCTTTTACATATGAATTTACGTGCTCGAACGTACCATCCGTTGATCCATCATCACAATACCTGAGTTCATAATTAGTATAATTCTGCCTGTACACTGAATCCAAATTCCAGCGATACCATAATGCATTGTTATGTCCGGTAGAAACAATTACGATGTGCTTTTCGTGCGGTGTAATAGATTCCGTCGCCAGCAAACTTGCTAAAAAAAGATTGAGTATAAAGATATAAATCATAAAGGCTTTCATGATTATATTTTATTGATCATGCTCACTGAGTAACAGCGGAATTACTGGTGCATTACGCATAATAAATAACGGTTCATAATCCATATGGGCACTTCTATTTTGTATATGAGCAAATGGTTCAATATCCATTCGTAATCCTTGCTCAAACATACCTAAAAATTGGGTTACCGAGTAATTTCCCGTTTTTCTATTGTAGACCCAATCATTTTTTACAATATTTATGGGCAAACTGACGACCATTGGTTGTTCAAAACAGAGGCCCATGCGATCTGCATAAGAAGGAGCATGTTGTGCCCAATGCGATTCAAATTCATGGGGGGATTTGTATGGCAATGAGCACACGAATGGTTCGACATCAGCTTTGCGATAAATCGTCATATCAGTTGTGTGTAAATAGTTCCAATCGTATGTTCCCTGAGAAAATTGCCACTGACATACGCCGGGACAGGGAAATATCAATGGTGGTATTCCTTGAAATGTATGAGCGGTATAACAGGTATCAACCTGATTGCCAAGCCGCAGATAAAAACCGTAGGCACCAGTTTTTTCCAAAAATTGTGTACATTCACGCACATCAATATCATTTTTAACGACCATATCATCAACACCAAACATAATATAGGCCGGACGTGCCTGCGTTACGAAGCGAACCATTAATGATTTTAAATCAGTATCCGGACCCACATCTTCTTGCGCAAATTCAACATCAGGAAAAAGCTGTTTCAACTCTTGATAACTTTTTTGATATTCCGGTTCACTAATTTTATAAATTACCGATACCCCATCAAGCCCACGAACATGCGTGGCAATCGATCGTAAACATGCTTCTAACTGCAATGGCCGCCGATACGAAAATATCAATAGGTACACACAATTTTCTCGGTTGTTAAATGTGGCAGGCACGCTCAAAAAACTGCTTAAAAAAGCTATTATGCATACTACCATATGTTTTTTCATCATTATGTTTTTCCTCGTACTAAACGCTACTCTGATTCCAGACCATTGCACACCACACCATAAAAATCAACTGCGTATTATCTTGATTGAAAAATAATCAGAAGATGCTACGCTCATTGCAATCATTGCAAACACAAACTGAAGGAGAATCATGAAGCTACGACAGTATTGCTCTATACTGTGTTTACTCAGCATTAATCTACCCATCAATACAGACACTATTACGTTGGATCTTAAAAAACTGAATCAGGAATTTTTTAGCGCCATCTACCGCGCCAATATTTGGGGCGATTCTAATTCTCGATCGGGCCCAGGATCAAATTTCAAACGAACAGAAAAAATTCGCGCATGGTTGCCGGAGATCTTCAAAAAGTACGGTACCAAACGATTAGTTGATTGTGCTTGTGGCGATTTTTTTTGGAGCAAAGAAGTTGATCTTTCCTCCATTATGTATATCGGCGTTGATATCGTATCTGATGTTATTGTAGAAAATATCAAACGGTATGCGAATGATAAACGTATTTTTCTGCACCTTGATATTACGGCAGATGAACTTCCTGCGGCCGATACCGTAATTTGTCGAGACTGTTTACCACATCTTTGTTTTGCTGATATTTTTGCTGCACTCAAAAATTTCAAAAAGACCGGTGCGCAATATCTTATTATTTCTACCTATCCAGACCGCACGATTAACCATGATTTACAGGGAGCACATTTAGTAAATTTATTGCGGTATCGTCCCCTCAATTTTCAATATCCACCCTTTAATTTCCCTGCACCGTTAGCAATTATTAATGAAGCAAATGACGAAGGTGGCATAGAAGATAAGAGTCTTGCAATATGGGCATTCAAAGATTTACCAATTTAACGTTTATACCAACAGTACTGAGTCTCTTGTGCATGACCATTATCACGTATGATCATGCAGGAGCAGAACAGGAACTTTTTACTACCGTATATCGCCAGAATCTGTGGCCAAGCAGTGAATCACGCTCAGGGCCAGGTGGGGAACTTTCTCATACGGGTGTTATTAGAGAAATGATTCCTGAACTGTGCAAGGAATTTAATATTCGCTCAATCCTTGATGTTGGCTGCGGCGATTTTAACTGGTTTAAAAAAATCGATCTTTCTTTTCTTGATCATTATCTCGGCATCGATATTGTACCTGACCTCATTGCTGAAAATAATGGGAAATACGCATCTGAAAAAGTGAGATTCAGACAAGCGAATGCCATTACTGATCCTCTTGACTGCGCAGATCTTATTTTGTGTCGATCGGTTTTGCCACTGTTATATAATAAAGATATTTTTTCTTTGTTGAAAAACATTAAAAAAAGTGGCGCTGCATATCTGCTTATTACGACCTATCCAACAAAAATAAACAATTGGGAAATGCCAAAAACGTTACGCACTATCATTTGGGCACGCCCTATCAATTTAGAAGGTCCTCCTTTTAATTTTCCCGAACCGCTCGTTATTATTTTTGAAGGAGAGCCTGACGCCATAGCATTTGATAAAAGTTTGGCGCTTTGGCGTGTTATCGATATTCCCGATTATGCTTAAGTCCGTTTTACAAATCCTTCAGGCTTGGTCCAACTAGCTTGCCAATGATGCACCGCAAATGCTTCTTTTTTACACCACTGCTGCGCGGATGCATCGCGTTCATCGTAACCACAGGGATAAAAAAAGCTGGCAGGAAATGCACAATTAATATACGGTCCCTCCTGTGCATGCGCAAGAAAAGCACGAGTAAAATGGAGCGGTCCCGTTTTTGCAACAATAGGCACAATGTGTTGATTATATTTAATGCCCTCTATACATGCTTTCAGAATTGGATGGTTCGGGACTGCTGCCAATAATGCAGCGCCAAGCTGTACATAGCGTGTATCGAGCGGCTGCAAGCCCGTATAAAAATCGTACAAGTAATGTAATTCATCAAGCGCACGAACTGCCTGAAAATCTGAATCAACATACAAACCACCAACTTCATATAAAATCTGATACCGCAAAATATCTGACCGTTCACCATAATTATTCGAAGCATCAAAAAATTTTTTATTTTCATACACCACCTGAGAAGCATCAACAACTATGCTCAGCCCCTCTTGAGCACCATTAGTCTTTAATATATTTTTCAATTGATTAAAATCGTTCGCAATAATTGATCCACGACAATAATTTGCCGGATGGTCAGTCCAAAAGATAAAAGTCCATGTTTTATGATAATCATGCCAGCTTTGATAAAATTTTTCATACGCTGTTGGCAAGGGACTTCCCAACCAAATCATATGAATATAACGGGGAATTTTTACTGATTCTGATGGCGCTAACAAGCCCGGTGAAACTTTTTCATACAACTGTTTGAATAGGTGCAGTAGCGCAGATGCATTGCCATCAGCAAGCATGGTAGCATACCGCTTTGTTTGCATTGATTCATCAAAACAAATATCTATAATTACCGATTTTTCAATCTTTTTCATGAAAAAATTGGTGCCAAAATAGTATGCGGCTCCTCCGATGCCCATGATTAAAACACCATACAAAAGTTGTTTTCGACTCACGGTCATTACGCTCCTTTTTTTCTACAATCGGCTTGAAATGCCCTTGTTACGCTAACAAAACATGACATTTTTTCAAGCAACGGTTATACTGTTTCTTATTGAATAGACACAAAAAATATTTTATAGGAAGAAAGGTACCTAATAATACTATGCGCTCACTATTTATGCTTTTACTTTTTGTAGCATCATTTCATTCACCACTTTTTGGTTCAAACACACCTACCCCTATATCAGGAGCAATTCAAGAGCATCTAGAAGCTTTTCAAAACAATCCAACAGATGATAATGTACATCTATTTTTTGAATATCTTCAGAATCCTTACCATCAACAAGATCTTATGCATTATCTTAATGCAAAAAAACTGGACGAGATTAATAATCTTCTTAAAAAAATCAGAAATATTCAAAAAAATAATGAATATAATATCGTTGCCTATTGTATTTGGTATGCAGCAAATGAAAATTACAAAAATGTAGGCTTTTTCAATGCCGCCTTGCACCACGAAGTAAGAACTGCACCAAACCAACCAACAGATTTTGATTCAAAAAAATATTTTAACTTTAAAGGCATCAAGATTCTTGAAACATATTTAAAGGACGTTGCATCCGCACAAAAGCAGGAAGATTTCGAAAAAATATGTTCATTATTATCAAAAGCAGAAATTGATGAGATGATTAGTGTGCTTAATAGCTTTCCTGAAGCTCAAAAGCTATTAAAGGGACACCATGAAAGTCTTGGTAGAAATCAAAAAAAGGTTTTTGAATCTGTCTTAGGTCAACAGCGTAAAAATAACAAACCTATAGAAAAATTTGCTAAGGAGTACCTTGAAATTCTTGAAAAACCATCGCCTAATCCGACACCAACAAATCCTCCCAATTCACCGGATACCAGCAGTTGGGTTGATAGTTTTAATGGAAAAATAGTGGCCGGAAGCATTCTTGGTCTTGCCGCACTGGCTGGTTTTTCCTATTGGTTGTATCACACCTATGTCCACAAAGAACAGCCCAAAGATATGACATCTGAGCAACAAACTGATTGCACCGTCTAGCGGGCAAGTTTCTGTACGATTTCTGCTTCATTAAAAGGGATTTTTTTTGTGCCAATGATTTGGTACTCTTCCGCTCCTTTGCCTAGAAGCGCAATGACGGAGCCGGGACGTGCTTTTTTGTAAGCAATTTCTATTGCATGACGACGATCAATCTCCGTAATTACGTGAGAACGTTTTTCGAGAGGAATGCCAGCCATAATATCAGCAATAATCTGTGCAGGATCTTCAGTGCGCGGATTATCTGCCGTTATTATAAGGAGATCCGCATACATGGCAGCAATATTGCCCATGAGGGGTCGTTTTGTTACATCACGCTGGCCACCAGCACCAAAAAGAACAATAAAATGATGAGTCATGGAACGCAATACTGGCAGCACAACCTGGTATGATGCAGGATTGTGCGCATGATCAATAATGATCATAATATTATCTGGCAACATATGACGCTCAAATCGTCCCTGAACTGCTTTAAATGTTTCTAATGATTGCACAATGATATTTGGTTTTACTTGAAAATGGAGCGCAATCGCTACTGCTGCTGCAACATTATACGCATTAAACGTACCAATTAATGCGGGCACCGATAGATCAAAAGAAACATTATTACAGAAAACTGTCCCGCACAGTTGCGGTTGTGTTATCTGCGGTAAAAAATAAACATCATGCTTTGGTGATAATCCGAATGATACGACTGGTTTGTATGCATCAGTTAATAGTAAACATGCGGCGTCATCACCATTAATAAACAATGGTGCTCCGCAGTTTCCGTATAAAAGGAGACGCCGTTTTGCATCAAAATAGTCATTGAGTGTGGAATAAAATTCAAGATGTTCGGCAGAAAAGTTCGTAAAAAGCATGGCATCAAAGAGTATGCCTTCAATGCGATGCAGCGAAATTGCTTGTGCAGCAACTTCGATAATCAGTTTGGTAATATTTTGTTGTACACACAGTTTTAAAAATTGGTGCAAATAATCTGGTTGCGCCGTAGTCAATGATGCACGAAATGAGTAATCATTGATGCAGTTTTTCGTCGAACTCAAAAAAGCAACACGATGACCAGCAGCGCGCAACAGATGGGCAATCAGATGTACGGTAGTCGTTTTTCCTTTTGTACCGGTGATACCAATACAAGAAAGTTTTTGTGCGGGAAATCCGGCCGCTTGTGCACTCAGTTGTGCGAGTGCTTTTCGACTATTTTCAACGGTTACTAATGATGCCCGTGCTTTTTTAATTTCTGCACGTATCGCCGGCAAAATAAACGCATCATCTGCAACGACAATGGTGCGCGCTCCTTTAGTAAGTGCTAAAGGAATATAATCAACACCATCCTGACTTAATCCTTTTATTGCTACAAATGTTGAACCAGGGCCAACATAATCAGTATGACAGGTAACGGGAAAAATCTCTGGCAACGCAAGAGACATAACCCTGCTTTCTTTTATGACTCGAACATCTTTTTTTCATCGGCAGCCACTGCACGCATCAGTTCTGGCATCAAACAGATTAAACCAAAAAGATTTATCAGTAACATTAATGCAGTCACTATATCAGCAATGCGCCATACGATTGCAATTTTCATCAGTGCACCAATAGTAGCTGATGCTGCATAGATGAGAATAAATCCATAGTCCCAGCGACCATTTGTCAAAAAAACCCACACGGCACGGGTAATGTACACAAAACCAACCATAACACTCGCGCCAAAACTGAGCGAAAGAAACGTAACAATAGCGCCACCGGTATTACAAAATACCGTATTAAATGCCGCACCAGTAAGCGCAGTACTATCAAGACCAGAATGCCATACACCACTGACCACAATACATAAACCGACCAATGAGCAGACGCACGCACTAATAAAAGTACCAATCATCGACATGAGTGCATTACGCATGGCATTCGCACTGCCGGTGTATCCGAACAAAATTGCAGCCGTTCCTAAACCAGATTCTGTTGCCATAATAGAACGTGCCATACCAAGACGAACCGCTTGTTGTACCGAAAAGCCAATCATACCACCTTTGATAGCAAGTGCATGAAATGCACTATGCCAAATTAACTGTAGCGCGCTCCACAATGATGCATAATGAAAAACAAGAAGCGAAAAAGTTGCAACAAAAAAGACGGCAAGATTGAGCGGCACCAATTTTGTGGTAACTTGTGTTACTCGTTTTGCACCACCAAAAAGCACGTAAAGAATAAAGAGTGTTAAAAAGGTAGCAGTAATCCATGTCGATACTCCCCAAGTTGCCTCCATACTTACCGCAATAGAATTTGCTTGCATACTGCTGCCGAGCGTTAAACCAAGAAGCAGACAACTGGCGGCATATGCGCATGCTAATAATTGGCGGCCTGGCGCTGCTTTTAAATATAACATAGGGCCACCGAGGGTGCTTGCACCCTTCTGACGTGCTCCATACAAAACACTCAAATAGACTTCTGCAAAACGAACTGCCATGAGAAGAATACCAAAAACTAAGACCCAGAGTGTTGCACCAGGACCGCCCGCAAAAATTGCCGTAGCCATTCCTGCAATGCTGCCATTGCCAACACCGGTACTTAAGGTATTAATAAATGCTTGAATCGGGGTAACATCGCCACTCTTTTTTCCATCGAATGATTTCGGCGGAAAAAGCGTAATCCGCCAACTATAAAAAAAGCGGCGAAATTGTATGCCTTTTAATGCAACAGTATAGACAAGACCAATAATGCTCACATAAATAATAAGCGGCCATCCAATAAACCACGCAACAAGTTCGCCGATACTCATACAAATTCCTTTGGTAACAATTCATTTACAACGAATTAGCGCTGAGTATACTGTAATTTGTTATATTTGCATATTTCAATACTCTTTTTCATGAAAAATCAACAACAGAAAATTCTTGCTCTTGATCTGGGCGACCGGTGGATAGGTACTGCATTAAGCGATCCGCTGGGCATTATAGCCTCTCCATTGAAAACAATTAAAACAGAAATGTTGCATGAATTTCTTAAAGAAATTATCAGCACTGAACACACAAACATTATCGTTGTTGGTTATCCAAGAACATTACGTGGTACGGAAAGTGAACAAACAAAAAATGTAGTAGCAGTAGTTGAAAAGCTCCGTAAAACATTTCCAGAAATCAGTTGGGTTTTGTGGGATGAACGGCTAAGCAGCAAGCAAGCGGCATTATTAAAAAAAGAAAAAACAAAAGAAGATCGCCTAAATTCCCACTCGGTTGCGGCAGCACTTATTTTACGTGATTACCTTGAAAGCTTACGATTTGCGCAGAATACTGATCATGATAGTTCAGATTTTTGAAATAACGTGAATTACGATCCAGATCGTCCTTGCGATCTGGACTATGCTTTACTGATTTTTTTAATTCCGAATTTGCATTTTTGCAATCAGCTCGACTTATCCAAAGGGCAACAACTGGATGCCAATTTTGCTAATTGAGCGGTTTGCTTTTTATAATATTCATTGAGTAAATTTACCATTGTTGGTGAATGACTTAGTTGTAAACAAGTTTTGCCATTTTTTGTTTTTTCCATTAATAGCTCTGGCCATAAATTCGCTATTCCTCTTACCGTATTAATATTATCATTTTGAATTGCTACTTGTAGCGGTAAAAGTCCATCATTATTATATTCCCTAAGCAGTCGCTTAAGATCAGAACCGTTAGAATCATGTAATGTATCTTTATCTCTTTCCGCTCTATCAACAAGTATCGTAGCAAGCCTAAATATAACTGACTTGCGTAGGGCAGCTTGATGTAAGATACTATTCCCCTTGGAATCGACAGCATCAATTTCTTTATTAACTTTAATACCATCTTTTTCTAACATGGACTTGATGTTTACGCCATGTGGTGTAGATACTTCAGCCGCCTTCTTGGTTGTTGCTATATTAGATATCGGCTCCGGAATGGGCTGCGATTCACCGGTCACCGAGCACTGCTCAGGCGCCTTTTCCACTTTTTTCTTTTTCGACGGCTTTTCTTGCGATAAAGGTGGCAACTGCGGTAAATAGGACGACATCCCTATCGGAGAAGGCCTTTTGGGCGAACTTATTTTAGCAGAAGATTCGATCAGACCATCATGCTGACGTTTTTTCATAGCACAAAGATCACTATTTATCAGAATTACAAAAACTGACAAAAAAAATTTAAGCGTATTATTTTTTTTCATAAAAGCCTTGCACAATAATTTTACATAAAAGTTGTTGTCAGTCCCAATCAATTTTTTATTCTACTTCGCAAAAAAACCTCAGGGTTTGAATTGCAGGGTAGAACCCTTCGAAGAATTTCGCGCAAAACTTCGGCTTAAAAGCCGAAGTGCGCTTCATTTATTGCCTCTGTATTGTCTGGTTTTTTTAAAAGAGCATAAGGCGCTATTTTTTCTAAATTCGCTATTTTAGCATCACGTTTTTCTGTCTCATCTACAAGAAACTTGACTAATTCTTTTTTCTGTAAAAAAAATAAATTTTCACCATACTTTTCTTTGTGCTCTACGGATTTTGATTCAGCAAATTGCAAGCAATCTTCGCCCCTTCCTGTTTTATATTCAAGCAGATTTGGCCACATTGTTATCATTCCTTTTACCACACCAAGATTACCGTGTTCAATTGCTACATGTATAGGTAAATAGCCTGCCTCATTACGTTGTACAAGGGATTCACTAAGTATTGGATGAGAAGCTACATCCTTTAGTGACTGCGGTTTTGTAACTGGCATTCCATTAATGGATTCACAGGCTGATGCAAACATAAATGCTGGATACCTGGCCATCTCATGTAACCCAGTGTTTCTTATATTCGCATCAGAGGCATACCCCTGATCAGCCTTCTTTTTTGCTTCAGCTTTCTTTTTTGCAAATGTTTTTTTGATCTTTCTTGCAGTTCTTTTGGTTTTGTTTTTGAAATTATTATTTATAATATTGGTTTTTTCCTTTTTCTGATTACTATCGAAATTTGAGTCACTCGGTAAAACTTCATGACATGCAAGTTGCGGTTGCGTATGACTTTGTAGCTGCGGCGATTGCGTATGACATTGTAGCTGCGAAGGCATCTGCGTAAATGGCGATGAAGGTAGTTGCATGAATAACGATGGATGTAATGGTTCTATCTTTACTACGGGAGAAGGTGAATACAAAAATCCAGACGCATTAGAATTGAAACTATTTTTTGACGGCATACCCATAGAAAAAAGATTGCCATTTACCAAGGTTGCAAAGAGCAACAAAAAGACGGTGAACATAACATTGTTATTTTTCATAATAATCCTCGTAATTTAAGTAAATTAATAAGTTGTTAAGGTATCAAAATTTTTTGTCAAAGGATTTAATCAACTTGGGCGTAATAACACCTTTTTCTACAAGCATTAGTAAACTAACCGTAACAAAGGCAGAAGAGATTCCAGCCATTAATACATGGCTTAATGCGTTTTTAAATGATTTTCTTTTGATCTGATCCATATCGCTAACATATGATAAGGTAACCATCACCGCAAAAGCCATTACTGTTATGGCTATACTTGCCGTATTGTTGGCTGCCTGAATATGCTGCGGTGGCATAATGAATGCACCTGCCATCAGAGCTAATAAACATACCTTTTTCATAAAATCCTTATTAAGTAAACTAACTCATCAAGGTATCAACTTTCTTGCCAAGGGCTTCAGCCAACTTAGGAATAATAACATCGCCTGTTTCTGCAAGCACGAGTAAACCACCCATAGTCAAGGCACAAGAGGCTCCGGCAATTAATGCACGGCGTAACGTGCTTTTAAATGTTTTTTCTGCACTATCATAGTGCTTATTCTTGTCGTAAATCGCCGCATCGATAGCACATGATATAAGACCTGCCGCCGCAAAGCTCAGCATTGTTATGGGTACACTTACAGTATTGTATTCTGCTTGAATATGCTGCGATGGCATAATAAATGCACCTGCCATGAGAACTGATAAAATTAGTTTTTTCATAAAATCCTTTTGCAATAACCTTGGTGTTTAAACATTTACCAACATTAATAATATTGTCGATTTAAAAAATAGTCAAATAGTTTTTGTTTTGCTCTTTTATTTCTCATTGAAATGATTGCTTTTTGTGCCAAGGCAATCAGGCCTACGGGGGTTCCCAATTTTGTATGACCGACCAAAATAGTTTAGACTGGGTGCACTAAACAAAATCCTAGGTATATTATCTTGACTGAACTACCATAAAAACATTGAAATAAGCCATGAAGAAAATAATCATTCTATCGTGTATTACCCTATTTTTATGTACACCAATCGTTCTATTAAAAGCAGATGAAAAAAAGAAAGAAAAAATCACCCGACAAAAAAAAGGACCTGCCGAATTTTTTGATGATTCATTAGACGCTTCATTCTTTGAGGAAGATGAACCATCAGACAACTTTCTTGATGTTGAGGTAGCAGCAAATGCACGCGCACTACCGCCGGAATTTATTGTGCCACTTTTAGTAAGCGTTGGTGCTATAGAGCTTTTACAAGAAAAGTTGTTCAAGCGAACCAATATTTTAAATACCCGCAGTCTCCTTGATATGCCACTTTTTGAACCAGTTGGATGTTTGCCGCAGTGCGGCCGCCATATTGATTTGTCTCTTTTTTATAATCAAACAACTCGTTGCTTTTTTAATGATGAAAGTTCAAATATTGATTCATATTTAGCGCTTTCGGAAGATTCACTCATTGACAAAATCGAAAATGGTATAGCACTCATCAAGGATTTGTTAGGCGATACTGAATTTAATTTAAATGTACGTAAACTATTTAATTTATTCAGTTTTATGACGGTCCAGGAGCGACGTTCGGGCCTCATGATTCACGGCATGCGACAGTGGTCGTCCGGTCTTATTCGCTTTCTTATTCCTCTTTATTGGCGAGAACGCAACTTTTTTCTCGATGAAGAACGTAAAAAAGCAGTCGAAGAGATTCTAGAACCGGGTGAGCCGGCTGAACAAGATGAATTTCAGCGAGAACATTTTATCAATGATGAGTTCGGTCTGGGCGATTTGCGCGTGGAGGGATTTTGTCAATGTATTAACAAACCATCATTTTCTTTGTCATTAGGCGGCCTGGCAACCATACCAACTGCGGGGACCTTTTGGCGTGGATGGCGCGGGCGCAAACATGAATTTCCAAAACCATCCACCAATCCACCATTCAGCTTTGAAAGAATTTTTGATCTGGCAGAAGAAGCGCTCACCCAAGGTGATCTTACCGATGAGATACGAGAAGAGGTTTT
>Ga0207093_1087_pt1 | contig 14229 bp, 15 predicted proteins | sample Alteio_BWMinHeat_89_FD_153519 | JGI IMG/M metagenome (GOLD analysis project Ga0207093, IMG submission 153519) | Enriched cells from forest soil in Barre Woods Harvard Forest LTER site, Petersham, Massachusetts, United States -... | ecosystem: Environmental > Terrestrial > Soil > Temperate forest >... | reverse complement strand
ATAAAACACCACATCTTCCCTTATTCTCATACATTTACTACATAAAAATCCAAGAAAAGCGCCAACACAAAGACCTATTCCTGCTGACTGCAGGCCTTCCATAAAATAGGATGAATCGATTGGTACACAGTTATAAGATATTGCTGTTGCTGAAAACATCTGACTTAAAATCACGGTAGTTGCTATCGTTGTTTGCATAGCAAACAAAAATTTACTTTTCTTTAACAACAAAATTCCCTTAAAAATTCATAAATACACTGTGTACCTTTAATTAATTCGTCCACGGTAATCGATTCATTTGTTGCATGCAAGGCAGGTGGACTTGTAAAGGGAGAAAATCCAACACCATCTATGCCGCTTGTCTTATAAAAACGCAAATCCGTAGATCCTTCAAAATAAAGTTGATATGGCTCTTTACCCATTTTTTTTATTACCTCTGCCAGCACACTATAAAGATTGGATGATTGCTCACCAAAATATTCTTCACTGCATGCTTGTACCATAAAGCTTGTGTGAGGAAATTTAGTCATAATCTCTGCAATCATCTTATCTATTTCTTGTATAGTTATTAATGGTGGTACCCGAATATCTACGGTAGCAGTTGCACAATCTGGAATAATATTCATGGTAATGACACCATCTTGCATAACACCGGCGGCAAGCGACGTTATGTTCATCGATAACAATAACCCTGGATCAATCTCTTGTCCTTTTTTCTGTTGTGTTTGATGCAATAAAACAATTTCGTGTAAACAAGCAATAAGCTCATGTATCGGATTATACGCGTGTAACATTGCCCCATGCGCTGAACGATCGGCAAGGGTGGTAACACGAATTTGAAATGCTTTACGTTCAGAAACTTTGATGCCAAGACGATGAGAGCAACCGGAGGAAATCCCCTCATCAAGCACAAAACCTATATTTAATGCGGCAAATTCAGCAGTTTTAACCAACTGTTGCGTGCCGGTGAAACCACCAATTTCTTCATCTGGCACCGCAATTAAATAAATAGTACGTTGCGGAATAATTCCGCTCTTTTTTAATGCTTTTAATGCACCATAATGTGCTGCCGCAACGCCTTTCATATCTTGTGTGCCGCGACCAATGATCAACCCATTTTCAATAACACCTGCAAAAGGATCATGACGCCATTGCTTCGCATTGAAAGCCGGTACTACATCCATATGATGATTTAATGCAATTGATTTTAATGCTACGTCGGTGCCAAGATATTGAATAATTAATACTTTTTTTTCTGAAGGCAACACAATTTCTTGTGTCTGAAATCCATCAGCATGTGCCTGCTTTTTCAAAAAGCTGATTGCTGCCTGATAATCGGGATTTGGATGACTCGTATTTATTTGTACATACTGTTGTAAAAATTTCACCAGATCTTGTGTAAGTGTATCCATTATACTCATTCAATAGTACCTATTTTTTTAATACACAGGTCATAGCATATCCATAACCAGGAATCGATTTATCATCAGGCAATGGTATACATTTTTCTGATTTTGGATCAAAAGTAGGCATAAAAGCATGATGGCGTGCAACCATAATAGGACAAGATTCACTCGTGTTTGTTGGTAATGATCGGACAAAAGAAGTAAATGATTTTAAAATTGATCGTGTTCGCCCATCAATTAATAAGTTGCCTGCGTTTGCTTTGGTCAAACCATACAACATGACAACCGTTTTGATGGACAAATCTTTAAGTTCATTTTTGATACTAAAAAGCGCTGCATCGGTCAATGCTTTATTGATGCCCCTATTACGAAATGGTTTCTGTGTAAAATCAGCACCATTATAAATATAGGTATAATCATGAGAAATTAGGTCTGTTTTATCGGATATTGAGGTAATAATCTGACCAGCATCATCAACATATGCTGCATCTGCTGGAAAACCAGTACATCTACATTCATCTTCTATAATTTCTCGTCGTTCCGATGCATCATGAACAAGAAACAATTTTTTATAACCAATAAGATGCTTATTATATTGTGCAACAAATAATCGTTCTTTTGACACGGCTGACTCTAGCGTGCTTTCACGAAAATTTTTCGGAACAATAACTATTTTGTCACTATCATGTATTGCATGTTCATTGACCAGTTGTAGCAATGCTTCTGCATCATCTGCCACCGCTCTTCGATATTGAACATCATTTATATCAAAATCCATTGCTTGTAAAAACAAATTATTGCCAAATAAAATAAATAAAAATAGTTTTTTCATGAAAAATCCTATTTTGATAAAAATAATAAAAAATAAACGACTAAATTAAATGATCAAGAAAAATCAATTATTGATTAAGAATGCTTTGATAAAAAATTTGATTTAGGCCCAGGGCCAACGATTGGTGGAAGAAAATTCCCAAGAAAATGGGAATAAAAAAGGCAAACCAAATGAAATGATACTATACACAGAAAACAGAACCGCTTTGTCAAATACTCTACCGGTATTCATATGCGTTTCCCTTTATATAGTATTAGAATAACAACCAATTTTTACTTAAACTATTTTATATTACTCAAAAAATTTTGTTAATCAGTTATACCCGCATATAGGCGCATTTGCTATTTTTTGCAAAACGCCACCTAATATGGTGCCAAGAATCCCATACAAAGTAGCAAATAAACAAGATTTCCAGTTGATTTTGCCTTCAAAAGCTACTAAACCTACAAGGCCTAAAAGTGTTGCTGCCGTTGTTGCCTTTATATACTCTAAAGGTCGTGCAGCATTATTTACCATGCAAAATTCAGGTCCCAGCGCTGCTACTGGAAGCATTTGGCTTAAAACAATCATACTTGCTACTACCGTTTGAAGAGCAGCCTTTTTTAAAGAAATATCTTGCATGCAATGATTGGTAAATATGCTGCTAAGTAGTATAAAAATTAATAAATTGGTTTTCATCTTCTTTATCTTTTTTGGCTAAAATTTAATCAACGCTATTATTGCTGATGCGCGTGATACTAACGTTAAACAGCTTAACCACCACAAATAGGAGCTCGTATTATTGTAGGTGCCACGCCAATTACTCCTACTATCCCAGCAATAGCTGCAAATAAACCAAAGGTGCATGCACATTCCCCTTTTTTACCAGTATCACCACAACAGGCGAACGCTAAACTAAATGGAAGAACTACACACCAAAGGGAGCAACAAGCTATTAATTTTACTACCTCTATAAAACGTGAACTATTATTTGGGATACAATAATCGGATGTTGCTGCTACTGGAAGCATTTGGCTTAAAATGATCGCACTTGCCACTACTGTTTGAAGAGCAACTTTTTTCAAAGAAATATCTTGCATGCAATGATTGGTAAATGTGCTGACAAGTATCGTAAAACTCAATAAAAATTTGATCTTCATCATCACTTTTTTATCCTCTTTAGCTAAAGTTTAATCAATGCTAATAAAATATCTAATTTTTTAGTATCAACTTTGATTTGGTTGATGTAAAAATGTTACATTTTACGTAAATAACATAAATAACGGAGATAAGCTATGCCAACAAAAAGACCGCGTATAAGTATTACTTTTAATCAACCGATAGCTGATATTTTAGACACTCTTGCCAAACATGAGCGTAGATCTCTTGCTAGTCTTGTCAATGAAATGGTACTAGAAGCCCTTGAGAGACGTGAAGATATGGCTCTTTCAACTATTGCTGATGCACGTGATACTATAGCGCAAACGAAAACAATAAAGCATAAAAATGTCAGTTTTTAATTACCACCACACACGGGCAGCGTCATAAGATATAATCCTATCATTCCGCCAAATATAACCTCTAAAGCAGTACCGCCCAATACGGTAGCAGTTCGTCCAACAGGTTGTTCATCAGGGAGAACACAATGGGGAACAACATAATAATGAGCCATAATGGCTGTACACAGACCCAGCAGGCCAAAACTACATGCTACTTTTATTACATCAGAAAATTCAAAAAGTTCATCATGTATACAATGCTGTCCAACCTGTGCAGAAAAATTTTTACCTATAAAACCGCTACCTACAAACGTTGCGAGAGCAATAGTTGTCATCGCTACTTTTTTCAAGGCAGCATCATCCATGCAATAGTTTGTCGAGACATTGCTCAAAATTATAAAACAAAATAACAAACAAAAAATATTCATTACTTCTCTCTCCTTTATTGAGATCTTGTCCGCAAGATCGATTTTATTTTTCTGTTTGTCCACGAGAAAGAATTTTATTCTTTAAATCATCTGGTAACGGCCCAGCATCTCCACCAAGATGTGACTCATCACCTGCCATAGAATAGGCACTAGGAATCTGTTTTTTATATGGAATAAAATTATTGCCAACCTTTTTTACCTTGGCACCAGCATCAAGAAGGAACGTAATTTTTGATTTTGAATCATTACCCCAACCTGAACCCAAATGACGATCCACCGCACAGGATAAAGCCGTTTCACCCTTTATATTAAGTTTATTAACCAATGTCGGATCTGCTTCAAGTAGCGTTTTAATTACCGCAGAATCACGCAATTTTTCTGGTGTCACCGAGTCGGCTACATAGGTAACTAATTCGTGTAAAATAGTACCTTCATCTATATTTCGGGTTTGAACTTGTACTCCAGCCTTTAACAGCAATTGTATTGCTTGTTGAGTATCTAAACGAAATTTATCAGATATTTTATCAGTAAGCTCAGCGAGCAAAATGGGTAAAAATAAGGTGTTATGAACAAAGCTATCGTGAGATAAACGATCTCGCATGTGTATGTTCTTTTCTAACTCTGCAACTTCATTCATAAATTCATTGTCATGTTCTTCAACAAGTTTACGTACCTTCCCTTCATCGTTATCTTTTAAGGCCTGAAACAATCGAGGGATTCGGTTGTTCATATCCGAACATAAGCACGCGATAAAACCACGATCTTCTGAGTGTAAATCACGATATTCTGAATCTTCCAACCGTTTCCGTTTCATTGCCATCATGGGCATCATAACTTGCAATGATAAAACAAATATGACTATATAAAATTTTGCACAATTCATCTTTTTTTCTTTCCTCAATATTAATTAAAAAAAATAATCAATAACAGTATTCTATCATTTGTCACGATGATCTACAAGTTGTGAGCAACGACTGGATTGCCGCGTCGCGCAAAGAGATCCTCGCAACGACTGATCTATTCATCGTTTTTGTTTTCCTTAAAAAAATTTACTTACACCATGGTGCCCAGACTACCTCTTTTACTGCTAATCCTCCTACCACCATTGCACCAACAATTCCTGCAAAAATATGTCGATCTAACCATTTGGTTGGAGGAGCTATATCCTCTTTTATCAAATGAGTTGAAAAAAAACCCATGACCAATCCAGCAAACATCCCTACCGTTGTCAAACAAATACCTTCATCTATTCGTGATACATTACTTGGTACACAATAATCATCAAAAGTATCTGCTACAACTAGATTAGAGAATGCTACCATGGTTATTGCTGTTCCCGTGTATATAATTTCTTTATATGAGTTTGTCATACCATAGCTTGTTACCGCAGTCCCAAAAACTAAAAAACATAATAATTTCTTTAAAATCATTAGTCCCTCATAACTATTTTCAGCGAATTTTATTCTACTTCGCAAGAAAACTCCAGGGTTTGAATTGCAGGGTAGAACCCTTCGAAGAATTTCGCGCAAAACTTCGGATTTTAATCCGAAGTACGCTTCATCATAGGGTTGGCTTTCTGACCATGTCCCACCTTTTGGCTGAGTTTTTCTATTGGGTATTTGGGGGGACATGTTTTTGGAAAAAACTATTTACAAGCTGAAACTATTTAATATAAGTTGAGTATTAATAGGATATGGCAACGGTTAAAAGCCTGGATGATGTCTATTTGGATCCTGATGACATTTGAGGGTGGAAGTAACTTTTTAAGGGGAAAAAAATGAAAAAAAAGAGTTTTGGTGAGTCCAGCAACATTAAAAATGATGAGTATGGTCAACCGAAAAAATTGCAGAAGGATGCATACGGTCAGAACAAATCATACAATGATAAATCGTTATCTTCTTATGAGCATGAAGAAGATGGGTATGGATCAAAAAAAAGTTTTAATCGTGAAAATAAATATGGTCAAAATCAGAACAAATTTGGCAAAAAAAACAACAGAGAAGATAAGTATGGTAAAAAATATGATCATGTAGAAGATGAAGAATATTCGGGACAAGAGACATACAAAGAGGGTAGAAATCGTAAAAAATCGAGCTTTTAATCAGCTTTTACCGGAGGTCCTTGCGTTCATTGTCACTTAGGTGGCCTAATAACGACAAGATATGCTTCTGGTAAAAGAATGAGAATAAAAGCACGAAGTCCACTGGAAGATGCACCTTGAAAAAGGTCATTTTATCCGGTGGACTCTTTTTTTGCATAGATCATTGTCTGAATAGTGCGGTATGCTACACTAGTAGAATGAAGCGCACTTCGGAATTGGTATAAATTTGGGTTCGAGATAAGCAAAACAATGGAAAATACGTATATATCGTCTTTGCGAGGTATCGAAGCAATCCAGCCTTCGTTAAAACTGCGGCGGACGCAGTCCAGAAAAAATAGAAAGATTTTATAAAACAAATAACTAAAAATTGCTCAGGAACATCTAACCTGGATTGCCGCGTCGCTATCATTTATTAATAATATCAACCTCAGCTCCTCGCAACGACGATCCAGACGCATTTTACTACTTTTTTAATTCCGAACTCGCGTTATAATAAATAAATATAGGAGTTTTTTCAGTGAAAAAAGAGAACAAGCTCAGTTGTGGCATGAATGGATTACAATTTACCAAGCTTGTCCTGCGTCCTTTTGTGCTCGAAATGTCGGTCATGGTGGTAATTGCTTTTTTCTGGGCAATCGATTTTTCTCTGCGGCCCTATCTGCTTAAAATTATTCTTGACCGGCTCACCACGGCAGCACCTTCCCAAGTAACCGAACGGGTTATGTATCCCATTATTTTTTATTTAATTATTACGCTTTTAGTCATTCTTATGTATCGCGTGTACGATCTTATTAAGATGCGATTTGAACCTGCCTTGAAAAAAAATATTGTCATGCGTCTTATGACCCACATCATGAATCATACTCATCGCTATTTTCAAAATAATTTTGCCGGGGATCTTGCCAATCGGGTGAAAGAGGTTGCTCGTGGCATTAGTGAGCTTATTGAAATTGCCATTGACCGCTTTTTGAGTCATGGATTAGCACTGATATTTGCCATTTTTACCATTGCCAAAGTTCATGCGCTCCTTGGGTTTATTATGGCTGTTTGGATTACCATTTATCTCATAGTTTCGATTAAAAGTTCTCATACCATTCGTAAGCTTTCGATGATTGCATCCCGGTCGCATACGCGCATGGTTGGCAACATGGTTGATGTTATAGCAAACATGATGACCGTGCGACTTTTTGCGGGTAAAAGACATGAAGAGCATAATCTTGAACAGTGGACATCAGATGCCATGGCCAAAGAACGTGATCTTGACTGGTTTTTATTTAAAATATGGTTTTTTCAGGGAATGCTGTTTGTCATTGTACTCGCCATAAGCTGTTTTTTCCTCATTTTTGGTGCACAACAGGGCTATATTAGTGTTGGTGATTTTGGTCTTATTCTGACAATCAATATTTATATTACCGACTGCTTGTGGAACTTGGCAAAAGATTTGGGCAAATTTTCAGAATATTGGGGGCTTGTCAATCAGGGCTTGCAAGTCACGACAGCCACCCATGAGATGCTTGATGTTCCTGATGCACCCGCTATACATGTTACCCGCGGTGAAATTCGTTTTGAACATGTTACCTTTTCTTATAAATCAGGGCAGCCATTTTTTAATAATCTGTCAGTTACCATTAAGGCAGGAGAAAAAATTGGCCTTGTCGGTTCTTCAGGAAGTGGTAAAACGACCTTTGTGCATCTTATTCTCCGTTTATTTGATGTACAAAAAGGGCACATTTATATTGATGATCAAGACATTGCACTGGTCACCCAAGATTCATTGCGACAATCAATTAGCATGATTCCGCAGGATCCAACGCTTTTTCACCGACACCTTATCGATAATATTCGTTATGGTACTTTCCAGGCGGATGATCAGCAGGTGTTTGAAGCAGCACAAAAATCACATGCAACGGAGTTTATTGCCAATCTTGCACATGGCTACACGACTTTAGTTGGTGAACGAGGAGCAAAGCTTTCTGGTGGACAACGTCAGCGCATTTCTATTGCCCGTGCGGTGTTAAAAAATACGCCGATTTTAATTCTTGATGAAGCAACAAGCGCACTCGATTCGATTACGGAACATCTTATTCAAGAAAGTTTTTTGGCATTAATGAATGGCCGTACCACGATGGTTATTGCGCATCGTCTTTCAACATTGCTGTACATGGATCGTATTTTAGTATTTGATCATGGTGCCATTGTTGAAGATGGTACGCATGAAGAACTATTGCAGCAAAAAGGCATGTACCAAAAATTATGGGATGCACAAGTTGGCGGCTTTTTACTCGATGAAGAAGATCAACACGAAGATGAAGAGCTTGACCAAGAGTAGTTCATGCGGTTGCTGGTATTGGATGACCATATAAGTAGGTGCTGGTGCCGATTATATAGGTTTTATTATTCTTTTTGATACTTATTGCATACGCTTCTTTATCAAGGCCATTGAGTTTATATTTCATGCGCGTGTTACCATTTTGTGCTGAATGTAACAGCATTTTAACATAAGGTCGTCCAGCATCATCGGTATTACTGATAAAATTATCCCAAATGACGCTCGGATGATCACCATAGATATAACAGTATCCATCAGGACTAAATATAAAAATTTCAATATCACCACGAACAAAATTATTTTTTTGATGTGACATTGCCGAAAAAATAGTAGAAAGGTTGGTAGTAGTTCGTGCAAGATAATTTGCGGCACTTTCAGTTACCAGAATCATCGTCTCTGCTTTTGACGTAGGAAAAATACCGCCCCCAATAATAAATTTATCAACGCCTAAATCGACAAGTTTTACGTAGATAGATTCGATCGAATTTCGCTCTTGGAAATTTACCCAGCTTCCATCGATGGTTGCCTGCTTGATGAGTTCTTGAATATAATATTGGCCGTGCTCATTTTTGGCATTATAATAGTTTTTTCCAACAAATGTTGGCGACTTTCCATGGGCAAGACAGTTACCTTTCAGGTCGTATATAAAAAGATAGAGATTGCCACGCCTAAAATCGTCCTTTTCTGGATTGGTGAATGCTTGTGCTGCTTCAGTGACACCAACTGTTTTTAAAAAGTCGTAACCACGATCTACTAATTCAACAAGCGCTTTTCGATTGGCACCGGGATAATAGCCGGAACCAATAATATAATCCTTGCCATTAATGCCTTTGATTTTTTCGATATATGACCGTTTTTGTTCACCTTTATAAATATATTCCACCCAAACGCCGGTGGCTGAATTTTTTGCCTTTTCTATCATTTCACGATGCATATATTTGCCATTTTGATCCTGTTCATTCAGTTGGTTGGTGCCAATCGAATTTGGATCCTCACCATGTGCGGCAACATTGCCATCAAAATCATAGGAAAATAAGTAAAGATCACCATTAATAAATTGACCATAAGGATAACTCATGTCACCAAAGGCATCTTCATCGGGTCTGCCTCTTTCTTTTTTATCTTCAAAAAGGGCGACGGCCTTTTTCACTAAACTCACTACTTGATCAGCGGGTGAAAATGAATAAAAGCCACCGCCAAGAAAATAGTGGCGACCATCTTTTTCTACTTCTTGTACATATACAATACGTGATGCATTGCGCCAAAAATAGTGAAACCATCCATCAGATTTTACGGCATCAATAAAATTATTTACGGTAGCGCTTTCATTGTCACTTACTTCTTTAATATTTTTCCACAATACGTGAGAAGACTCTTCACCGCTTGCCCAATAATTTCCTTTATTATCAAGAAGAAAGAGCGTTACTTCGCCGCGTGAAAAAGTTGTTTTTTGAGTAAAAGCATTGCAGGTTTCTTCCAGTGAGTGTGTATTAAAAAAGTTAATTCCTTGATGTACGAGTTTATAAGTTAGTTGTGCAAGAATGCCTCTTTTTGCCAAATCATCGGTCATTGGTGGAACGGTTTGCGTTGTATTTTGTTTTTGTATTGGTTTAATGCGTGGCGATCGAACACGGCTTTGCTTTGGTTTTTTTATCGTAATGGGTGAATTATATTGTGCTGCCAAAGAAAAACTGATTAATAAAAAATAAGCAAAGAAAGAAGATTTCATAAGATCCCTTTGTATAACTGTTTTTATATCGGTCTTAGCATATAAAGTAGTCACGAGATTCTTCAATATTTTAGTGTTGAGCATGAAGGAGTTGCGTCATGGTACTCATTTGTAGTAACTCTTATCAAAAGAAAGTCTCAGGCAAAAAAGGAGAAATGATGTTTAATGTTCATAAGATTTTCGTATATTTTTTTTCAATCAGTTTTATTCACACCATGCTGTATGCCTGGGGTCCAACCGAGTTGAATAATGGACCAGAAAAAAGACAAGCAACCAACTTTTATGGGGTATTAATGACCTATCAAGGAACGGAACCAGTCTCCGTTGATGGCATTACGATTAATAAACGCATACGTCAGATACCCGTCTATGAACGGCCAGTCGATTTGCCAGAAGCAGAAAAAAAAGTAGTTACGCAGGCGCCGCAACAAGAGGAAGAACAGACGCATGTAGAAATTTCACTCACCAAAGATCCGACGGAAGAGTTAGCGCTTATTTATCTTGATTTGAAAGATGTTCGGCAAATTCGCGTTGATGATCATCATCGTATTTGGGTGTATGCAAAAAAAAAGGAATATTCGAAACAAAAATATATAGAAATTATTGTTACGTTAAAAAATGGTACGCAGACGGCATATCTTATCGATAAAAAAACGATTATTCATTGCGATAGACAAAATGGGCCAGAAGAAATAGTGCCAATACAAGCGCTCAAAACGCTCGATATAAAGGGCTACTGCATGCGCGATGAGACCGGTAAATGTCCGGTTGGATCGATAGTGAATGGTAACAATAATGAAAAAAAAGTACCAAGAAAAAAACGGACGAATTCATAAGCATTTCTTTTCATTTATGAGCGAGCACGTTACAATAATAACCAAAAAGTATCACCGAAAAAATTATCTATTTAATGGGAGTTTCGATGCCAATTATCGTACAACAAGAAAATTACCAGCAAGAAGTTCTTGATTCATCACTGCCCGTTGTTCTTGATGTGTATGCGACCTGGTGTGGACCATGCCAGCAGATGGCACCCATTTTTGCAGAACTTGAACGGGAATATATTAATGTGTGTCGATTTGCCAAGTTGAATGTCGACGAGGCCCGTGAACTTTCGATCAAACTTGGCGTTGCCTCCATTCCGACCTTTATTTTTATCAAAGAGGGCAAGGTAAAAAACAAAGTCGTTGGTTATTTGAGCAAACAGCAGCTCAAAGAAAAGATCGAACAGCATATAAAGTCGTAAAAGGGCCCCGATCAGGACTTCTTCTCTCTGAAGAGCTTTTTACCCCCTTTTTTGGCTAAATCAAAGAGGATTATAACCTCAATTCAATCGTTTCATGGCGACAATTATCACTGTTTTTTCTAAATACAAGCCGTAGATCGTATTAATCGATACCCCACCTTGAAAAATGACGATTAGGACCCTATTTGAATGGCCTCTTCTTACCCTTGACAATATTTTCAGATAGAATATAATGAAGATATAAGCATGATAAATGGAGGGTTATAAAGATATAGGAGGTTATCATGAAAAATATATACTTATTTTTAGGATTTTTCCTGTCGGTAGGAGCAATAGGGCAAGCGCTTTATGCGGGAAATGAAAGTTTTTCATTGTCAAAATCGATCCTACGATTTGTTCCAAAACGCACGGTGTGGTCTTTATTTGAGAATAAATCATTAAAGACAGTAGTAAAACTGAAGACTATCGCGCAAACTTTTTCTTTGCCTTCGAGTATAAAAAAGAAAAGTTATTATCCTTCTGCCAACTATCAGTTGGTAGAGAATTTAAAATTGCCGGTGTATGCATCAAACGTGAAAAATAACGTAAAAAATAATATGCAAAAACTGGTGAATACCTATGTCAATAAACGATTGTCGATGCACAAAGGGGAAATAAAACAGTCGCACCAGTATGTGACTGAACAGCAGGTAAAATCATCATTGAATGGCTTTGAAAAAACAGTTGAAACGAACTATGCCTTGGGGCAAGTTGCACAAAAAACACCGACGTGGCTTTTGAGTAACATCAATAAAAAGCGACTAAGTTTTTCTCCGGCGGTGAACCATTTCTATAATAATCGTGAAGAATCGGTGCAGGAGCTAGTGCAACCAAAAACGGTCAACTTCATGAATGATTTGATGCGTGATTATCATACGACAATGCCGCAATCAGCCAAAACTGAACATGACCAAGAGATGCACTTTTTTAATATTGTTGAAAAAAAGGGCGTTCATAAATCATCGTATGCGGAACAAAATGCCGCAGGCTTTGTCTATTACCGCATTTTTTATGCCGATGCGAAAAAATAGCAGCACATGAAGAATGGAGGTTATCATGAAAAAACTTTATCACTTATTATTTTTGTTATTCTCTGCAGGAATTTTTAATCAACCAATCGAAACATTTCCTTATTTTTCCAGGGCTGTTTCGTATCTCTTGCCAAGGCAGGCAAATCGATTTTTATTATGGCAGTATGCTGCTAAAAATTTACTTTCTTTTGTCCGTAAAAATCCGATTCAATTTGTACATAAAAACCATATTCAAAGTTCATCAGTGGTGTTTTGTTTGCTTGGTTTACTTTATTTGTCTGGCTTGTTTTATAATAGTTCTGAGCATTCTGATAATCGTTCTCTTGATCGATTAATTCATGAGGCTTATTTGCTCAAAGAAACAAATCAGACTGATGCTCTTTCGCAAACGGAAGCAGTGTTGACCGACAAGATCATGAAAGAATTGGTTCGTACCGATAAAGATGAACATCTTTCGTTGATTGCTGCAATGTTGCCACGAGAATCTCTGTTGAACAAACAAGGATTTTATACTTTTTATCATGGCATGAGCCGCAATGTTTATTTGCAACTTTATTTTTATACGGAACTTTACCGAAGTTTATTTGGTATTGATGTGCCCAATGTGCTCATCATGCGTCCCTATACGCAAGAAGAGTCATATTATCCATATTATATACACACGGAAGGTCATATTGGTGCTGATGGAAAAATTACAGAAAAAGTGAGTCATGTATATGCTCCTAATAGTTATCGATTGTCGGAGGAGCAATGGCATAATAAGCGAGAAAAATATCTTGAATGTGGCGTAGAGAATGATGTGCTTAATACGGAAGATAGAAACTGTCTTTTGGCCGTAAATCCGAGTCCTTTGGCAGGCCGAAATAGTTCTGAGGAAAATTGTTTATCTTTTGGAGTCAAAAAATTTAACAGCATAGACAAAAATTTTGGAGTCTCCTACATTTTGGAGAATTTTTTCAATGATCTGGGTTTGGTACATTATTATCATAAACATGTGGACTGCTTGTTGAAAGAACTACCATTTTCTACGTGTGATAGCAATGTTATGTTGCAAATCGCCCTTGATGCTGAAGCAACAAAAAATTGTTCCTATTTGTCTCATCCTTATGGGAAATTAAAAAACATTGGCATGTCATCGGATACAATATTAACAATGCTTCGTACTAATACACGTAATGCACAAAAATCACTATTGCTGGAAGGTAATACTTTCGCGGGTGATTTCCAATTTCGTATTGCTTTTACTGGTGATGCCGAATATGGATTGTTAAATCCTCAGAATGTAGCAAAGCATATGCAGGTTTACCGTTATGATGGGTTAGGAAAAAATGCGCAGCTAGAAAAAATTGAGAAAAAACTTTCTTATGAAGCACAAGCCATTGCTCATGAAATTAAAAAATCGCCTGAGCAGTTGGCAAAAGTTAAGAATCTCATGGAAACATGGTATTTAAAATAACGCTAATTCGAAATTTAATATAAAATAATCTTTTGTCATTGTTACCGAACCCTCCAGTCATTGCTGAAAAGGTTACATAATTCATTGATGAAAAAGCATTGATGATAAAAAAATTATTGGCTGAAAAGATGGTAGGTGCATCGTCTTTGCGAGG
>Ga0207093_1086_pt1 | contig 14880 bp, 16 predicted proteins | sample Alteio_BWMinHeat_89_FD_153519 | JGI IMG/M metagenome (GOLD analysis project Ga0207093, IMG submission 153519) | Enriched cells from forest soil in Barre Woods Harvard Forest LTER site, Petersham, Massachusetts, United States -... | ecosystem: Environmental > Terrestrial > Soil > Temperate forest >... | reverse complement strand
ATGAAAAATCGCTGGGATGTATATCATTTGAGGTGAAGAGGTGTGGCGGGTGTTATTGCGTGTATTATAGCAATAGTTTATTTATTGTGTATGATTAAATTTTTTCGTCAGATCGTAGCGTTAATACTTCATAACCTGTATCAGTGACTAGAATGGTGTGCTCCCACTGCGCGGACAAGCTGTGATCTTTGGTGACGACGGTCCATTGGTCAGGTAAAAGTTTTACATGACGTTTGCCGGCATTGACCATGGGTTCTATGGTGAAAGTCATGCCTTTTTCTAAAATTTCAGCAGTACCAGGTGTGCCATAGTGCATAACATTAGGCGGTTCATGAAAAATCTTACCGATACCATGACCGCAGTATTCACGCACAATGGAAAAACGCGCGGCTTCCGCGTGTTTTTGAATCGCAGCACCAATATCGCCTAAATGAATACCCGGTTTGACTAATTGTATTCCTAGGTATAAACATTCTTGCGTCACGCGAATTAAACGTTCAGCCAAAATAGACGGCTTGCCCACCACAAACATTTTGCTAGTATCGCCGTGATATTCATCTTTGATCACGGTGACGTCAATATTCACAATGTCCCCGTCTTTCAAGACACGCGATCCAGGAATGCCATGGCATACTTGGTGGTTAACCGATGTACAAATCGATTTAGGAAAACCTTTATAATTCAAGGGCGCGGGAATGGCTTTTTGCACATTGACAATATAGTCGTGACAAATACGATCCAATTCTTCGGTGGCTACCCCCACACGTACATGAGGGCCTATCATTTCTAAGACTTCAGCAGCAAGGTGGCCTGCGATGCGCATTTTTTCAACTTCGGCGGGTGTTTTAATGGTAATTGTCATATAAGAGCTATTGTTGTGTGCAATCTTCTATGGTATAAAGGCGGGCTCAGATTAGCAATAAAAATCCGCATATGTATCACTACTCTGTACTGGGTGCCTGCAAAGGTTGGTAAAGAGGATGCATAGAGGCCTAACCCAATATAGGAGAGTAATCATGTCAGCTGTTAGTATGCGTGATATGTTAAAAGCCGGTGTCCATTTTGGTCACCAAACATGTCACTGGAACCCAAAAATGCGCGAATATATTTATGGCGCGCGCAATAAAATCCATATTATATGCCCATAGGGTCAATACTTCTATTTTTTTTTTCGACACATGCTTGCCGATGCCCTGAATTTTATGGGTAGTATTGCAGCTAACAAGGGCAAAGTATTATTCGTTGGCACCAAGCAAGCTGCCAGCGAAATCATAAAATCTGAATCCGAACGTTGCCGTATGCCTTATGTGAACCATCGTTGGTTAGGCGGTATGTTGACAAACTATAAAACGATTCGTCAATCCATACGTCGTTTGAAAGAGTTAGAAGCCATGTTTGAGAAAAACAATTTTGGCCGTCTGACAAAGAAAGAAATTCTTAATTTAACGCGTGATCGAGCTAAATTAGAACGCAGCTTAGGCGGAATCAAAAATATGGGTGGTTTACCCGATGCTTTATTTGTGATTGATGTAGGTCATGAAAATATTGCTGTTGCCGAAGCAAAACGATTAGGTATTCCAGTCGTTGGTATTGTCGATACCAACAATAGTCCTGATGGAATCGAGTATATTATTCCAGGTAATGATGACTCTTTGCGCTCTGTAGAACTTTATGTGAAATATGCCGCAGATGCTATTGTAGAAGCGCGCGGTAATATGCCAGAGGTTGTTGAGACTACAGATGCATTGGTTGAAATCGAAGAAACCATCGTTGTTAATCCACAACACGATGATGAAAACGAACAGTAAGGAATAACGATTATGGCGGAAATTACAGCAGCACAAGTCAAGGAATTACGCGAACGCACTGGCGCTGGCATGATGGAATGTAAAAAAGCCCTTAATGCAACAGGTGGTGATGTGCAACTCGCTATTGAGGAATTGCGTAAATCCGGCAGAGCCAAAGCAGACAAGAAAGCAGGCCGTATTGCTGCCGAAGGTATTGTTATTGTACGTGCAAGCAACGATGCGAAATATGCAGTGATGATAGAAGTAAACAGTGAAACAGATTTTGTTGCACGTGATGAAAACTTTTTAGCATTTGCGAATGGCGTAGCGGATGCTGCACTGCAAGCAAAAGTAGGAAACATAGATGCATTATCTTCCTTAAAAATATCGGGTATGGATATTGAAGATGCAAGAAAAGCATTGATCGCCAAAGTCGGTGAAAATATTAATGTACGTCGCATTGCAGCAACTCATCCTGCTGCTGCCACCGTAGGGACTTATTTACATGGTAATCGTATTGGCGTCGTCGTTGAACTTGATGTAGATAATAAAGAGTTAGCAAAAGATATTGCTATGCATATTGCCGCCAGCAAACCTTTAGTGATTTCTGCCGATGAAGTTTCTGCAGACTTGGTCGCTAAAGAAAAAGAAATTTATATGGCGCAAGCAGCAAGCAGTGGCAAACCACAAGATATTATCGAAAAAATGGTTGCCGGCCGTTTGAAAAAATATTTAGATGAAATTAGTTTATTGGGACAACCTTTTGTAAAAGATCCCGAAACATTAATTGCTAATTTACTTGCTAAACATCGTGCCAAAGTCATTGCATTTACACGATTTGAAGTGGGCGAAGGTATTGAAAAAGAATCCGAGGATTTTGTTGAGGCCGTCATGGCTCAAGTACATGGAAGCTAATCATTATGCAGCAAGGCAAACCTCTTTATCGGCGAATTCTATTGAAGCTTAGTGGTGAAGCGCTGCAAAGCGCTGCCTCTAGCATAGACGCACAAAAGTTAGAATCCATCAGCCAAGAAATTGCGGAAGTGATACAATCTGGCGTACAAATTGCTTTAGTGGTCGGTGCAGGCAATATTTTACGTGGTGCAGGTCTTGAAAGCATGGGTTTGGATAGAGTTACAGCAGACCAAATGGGAATGCTTGCAACCATGATCAATGGATTAGCTTTGCGCGATGCCTTAAACGCAGAAGGCGTTTCTGCCAAAATCATGTCAGCGATTGCAGCGCCTGGATTAGTTGATTTTTATAATCGCCAGCATGCCATTGATGCGTTAAAACAAAATCAAGTTGTTATTTTTGTTGCGGGCACAGGTAATCCGCTAGTGACAACGGATTCTGCTGCTGCATTACGTGGTATTGAAATTGAAGCAGATATTGTTTTTAAAGCGACAAAAGTGGATGGTGTTTTTGCCGCTGATCCTGTTAAAAATCCGAAAGCACAACGCTATACATCGCTCACCTATGACGAAGTTTTGGAGCAACGTTTAGGTGTGATGGATTTAAATGCTATTCTACTCTGCCAGGAACATCAATTACCACTGCGCGTATTTAATATGAGTCAGCCTAGCGTACTCAAAAAAATTCTTTACGGCGCAGATATCGGTACCTTAATTCAAACGGGAGCGTGAAGAAATGCAGAAAATTATTAAAGATGCAGAAGCGCGTATGCAAAAAGCAATTGATGCTTTTAAAAATGAAATTTCAAAATTACGCACGGGTAGAGCACATCCTAGTTTATTGGAACATCTTCGTGTGGATTATTACGGAAATCAAACACCGCTTAATCAAGTGGCAAATATTACTATTGCCGATGCTCGCACTTTAGCGATTACACCTTGGGAAAAACACATGGTTTCTGTGATAGAGAAAGCTATCATGACTTCGGACTTAGGTTTAAATCCTGCAACAACGAGTGATGTTATCCGTGTGCCTTTGCCTGCACTCACCGAAGAACGTCGTAAAGAATTGACGAAAGTATTGCGTTCTTCTGCAGAGGATGCACGTGTCAGTATACGTACCGCACGTCGGGATGCGAATACCGCGCTAAAAGAATTATTAAAGAAAAAAGAAGTCACCGAAGATGAAGAGCGCCGCTCAGAAGACAGCGTGCAGAAATCCACGGATAAATTTATTGCTGAAATTGATCAACTTGTTTCAGTAAAAGAAAGTGATTTAATGGCGATATAAGGGAAAATCCATGCCCTCACCCCGACCCTCTCCCGCTGGAGAGGTATGTTATTTTTTGCTGTTATGGCGGCGGGAGAGGGAGAGTTACTGCAGTCGCTTTACCCCAAGAGTCCCCTCTCCCGCCGCTGGGAGTCATGAAATAAAATGAACTTTACAGCGGGAGAGGGTTAGGGAGAGGGAAAAGCGATGATTGGGAAAAAATAGCTTGGTTTTTTTTGCTTTTATATAAATTGGAGAGAAGTATCATGTTACCCCGCCACATTGCAATCATTATGGATGGTAATGGACGTTGGGCAACGCAACGGTTTATGCCGCGTATTGCAGGCCATAAAGCCGGTGTTGACTCCGTGCGTAAAATCGTCAAAGCATGTGTCGAAAAAAAAATAGAAGTATTGACCCTATGGGCATTCGGTAACGAAAATTGGAAACGTCCGCAGCAAGAAGTCAGTTTTTTAATGAATCTGATGACTAGCATGATGGAAAACGAAATCAAAAAAATACATGAAGAGAATATTCAACTGCATATTATTGGCGATCGTTCACGTCTCGATAAAAATTTGCAACAAAAAATAGCACAAGCGGAACAATTAACAGCAAATAACAGCGGATTAAAATTAATTATTGCGTTTAGCTATAGCGGATACTGGGATATTACCGAAGCAATGCGCAAAATTGCAGTGGAAATCCAAGAAAATCGCATTACTCCCACAGACATTTCTCCTGAATTGATTCAACAAAAACTCGCATTGGCGAATTTTCCTGATCCTGATCTTTTTATTCGTAGCAGTGGCGAGCAGCGTTTAAGTAATTTTCTGCTGTGGAATTTGGCTTATACCGAATTGTATTTTACTAACGTCTTCTGGCCAGATTTTGATGTAGCAGAATTAGAAAAAGCGTTATTATTTTTTGCAAGCCGTGAGCGCCGTTTTGGGGCAACCAGCGAACAACTACAGGCGGGACAATATGCTTAAACAGCGATTACTGACTGCGCTGATTTTAATCCCCTTATTTTTATTGTTATTGTTTAAAGCCACAATGCCTGTGTTTTGTTTAGTAACGGGTTTAATCATGATTTGGGGTAGTTGGGAGTGGTCTTTTTTGATGGGGGTGAGTCGTTTCCCGCATTGTCTATTCTATCCATTAGTTATTGTGGTATTGATGTTAGGTGCGTTGGCATTGCCGATTATTCCCGTATTGTATATCGCAGCGGGTTTTTGGTGTGTTGCAGCTTTACTGGTGTTGTCATTTCCTGCGAGCAGTGGTTTTTGGGGTACGGGTTATATCATACGCGCATTGATGGGCATTATGGTATTGATTCCGTGTTGGTTAGCAGTCAATTTTATTCGTGATTCACATCAAGGCTCTTTCATGTTGTTGTTTTTATTTTTGTTGATTTGGGGGGCTGATTCAGGTGCTTATTTTATCGGCAAACTCTGGGGCAAAAATAAACTCATTCCTGCGGTCAGTCCGGGTAAAACTTGGCAAGGTTTTTTTGGTGCTATTGGTTTGACATTATTGCTAGTTTTAGCGGGACTAGTGTATTTGCAGCTCCCTTATGCGCGGTGGTTGTCCGCCATTGTATTATGTATGATCACTGTATTATTTTCGATGGTGGGTGATCTTTTTGAAAGTATGTTAAAACGCCAGCAAGGTTTAAAGGACTCTGGTCATTTATTGCCTGGGCATGGCGGAATCTTAGATAGAATCGACAGTGTCACAGCCGCCGCCCCTATTTTTGCGCTTGGGGCCGTGTTGGTAGGTAAATTTTAGTTTGACGAGCCGCCCGTGTGCCTGGATAATTGGCGCCTCTTGCGAATAATAGAAATCGAGATATGAAAAAAATTATTATATTTGTTGTAATATTGCTCAACCTGTTTTTGGCTCGCATCTGCTTAGCCGATACGTTTGTTGTCAAAAGAATCGAAGTAGATGGTTTGCAGCGTCTCACGCCTGCAACCGTCTATAATTATCTGCCAATAAGACCAGGTGAAACTCTCACACCTCAGAAATCCGAAAGTATTATTAAAGCGCTTTATAAGACGGGATTTTTTCAACGGATTACCTTATCGCAACATGATAATGTTTTAGTAATTACAGTTGTAGAGAGGGCCACCATAGGCGAGTTAAAAATCAGCGGCAATTCGGCGATTAGCACTGATAAATTGAATTCCGTGATGAAGACCATGGAAATTGCTGAAGGCAGAGTATATAACCCTGCTATGCTAGATAGAATTCGTCAGAGTTTGTTAGACCAGTATTATCAATTAGGTCGTTATAATGCACGCGTCGATATAAAAGTGACGCCAGAAGATCGCGGTCGTGTTGCGGTCAATATTACCATTTCAGAAGGCTTGGTCGTTAAAATTGAACATATTAATATTATTGGTAATCATGCATTCAGTGAAAGAACGTTAGTGCGGCAATTAGCGATTAGTACTAGCGGGCTTGTTAGTTTTTTCACGCAAACCGATCGCTATTCACAAGAAAAATTAGAGGCGAGTTTAGATGCGTTACGAAATTTTTATCTGGATCACGGCTATTTGAAAATGACTATTAAGTCCACACAAGTCGCTATTACGCCTGATCACAAATCTGTTTATGTCACCATCGTAGTGGATGAAGATAAACCTTATACTATTAAGGGATTTGATCTTTCGGGCAATTATATTTTACCGCGCGAAGAAATTGTGCGACGTATTCATTTGCATCCTGGAGATACTTTTTCTCGTCAAGCGGTTTTAGATTCTGAAAAATCAGTCAGTGATGCGTTAGGTGATCAAGGTTACATTTTTGCAGTGATTTCATTGCAACCTAAGATTGATGATAAGACACGAGAAGTGTTTCTCACGTTTGATTTTAAACCAGGTAAAAAAGTTTATGTGCGCCATATTTATTTTTCTGATAATTCACGTACGAATGATGAAGCTTTGCGTCGTGAAGTAGACCAGATGGAATCTGCAGTCGCATCTAACGGTAAATTAGAGCAATCTAAGCAGAAATTAAGTCAGCTGCCTTATTTAAAAGAAGTGCAAATGTCAGTGCTGCCTGTTGAAAAAAATGATGAACAAGTAGACATCAAATATAAGGTCACCGAAGAAAATGCAGCGCAAATGACTTTCATGTTGGGTTATTCGCAAGTGGAAAAATTTATTGTCGGTGTCGGTGCCATGCAGAAAAACTTCATGGGCACGGGTAAAACCTTAGGCGTGAACATGACGCAGAGTAAGGCACAAAGTTATTATAGTTTTTCATACACTAATCCTTATTACACACCTGAAGGGATTAGTCGAACGATTAATCTTTCATTGTCACGAACCAATCCTGGGCAAATGGGTGTGACAGATAGTTTTACTACGAATCAATATAATGCTTCTATGCTTTATAGTATTCCGCTAGGGCAAGAGAAAGGCGTATTTAACCGGTTACAATTAGGTTATGGTTATGAAAATACCTTGCTGACATTAGATAGAACACGCAGTATATTGACGCCGCCTTCTCAACAAGTCACTACGTTTATTCAGCAGCATGGCAGATTATTCCAGCAAGGAATTCTCATGGGTGGTTTTTCGCGTGATAGTCTTGATAAAGCGATTTTTCCAACAAGTGGTGCGTTGAATAGTATAGGTGTCAGTTTTTATTTTCCTGTCGCAGCGCAATCTTTAAAATATTATACCGTTGGTTATACGGGTAAGTGGTTGCATCCATTGACGGATAATGGATTTATTTTTATTGCAAAAAGTAATTTGGGTTATGGTGGTGCTTTTCCCAATGTCACTTATTTTCCATTTTTCAAAAACTATTATGCTGGAGGCATGACAACCATCCACAGTTTTGATGGTAACTCGCTGGGTCCTAAAGATTCTTTAGGTAATCCTATCGGTGGTAATATGCTGCTGACCGCGAGTGCCGGTATTATTTTCCCCAATCATATTTCAGATACCTTACGTACCACGGCATTTGTAGATATTGGTAACGTTTATAATACTTATGATAACCGTAGTATAGGCGGTAGTGCGTCAGGTCCATTGCGTTCTGCTGTAGGTGTGCAGGCAGACTGGATGAGTCCATTTGGTGCAATTAATGTCAGTTTGTCTAAACCATTTCATGTTTATAAGAACCATTTTGATGCTCGTTATGATGATCATCCTCGTTATTTTGATTTTTCCATAGGGGCTAGTTTTGGTTAATTTTACAGCGTGACATACTGCTTAACAGCATTTATACTGCTAGTTTGAAGGCGGGCGTATTGTGTAACAGCTGGCCAAAGGACATATTATTAAACATTGGGAGAAAGTTATGAAGAAAGTGTTGGCGTTAGTGGGTTCTATTATACTTGCGATGGGAATGCAAGTAGCTTATGCAGCAGACAATCAGCCTAATATTGCGGTCGTCAACGTGCAACAAGTTTTGCAACAATCCCCTAAAATCAAATCGTTAAACGAAAAATTGCAAAGTCAATTCAAAGGCCGTCAGGAAAAATTAATTGCTCAACAGAAATCATTACAAGACGAAGTTGAAAAATTTAAAAAAGACGCAAGCACCATGAACCAAAAAGACAGAGATAGTTTGCAGAAGAAAATCAATGACGATCAAGCAACTTTCGTTAAACAAGCACAAGCATTCCAACAAGACTTGAACAAAGAACAAAATCGAGTCATGCAAGGTGTGTTGAGCGAGTTGAATGGTATTATTTCTGGTTTAGCTAAAAAGAGTAATTACACATTGGTTCTTGATTCCCAAGCTGTGATTTACGCAGTTGAAGCATCTGATGTGACCAAGCAAGTTGCAAAAGAGTTTGATAAGTAAGAAGGTACTCAGTAGTCCCTTTTTGATACGTCGTCCCGCGCTTTATGCGCGGGATCCAGTGTTTTAAATTTCTGGATCCCGCGGACAAGCCGCGGGACGACGAGTTTGTTCTACCGACAAAATTGAGATTTTTATAACCCATGCCTCAACGTACTCCCATGTTTACTCTTACAGAGCTTACACAAAATCTAGATATCACCCTCCAAGGCGACCCCCACTGTAAAATTCACAATATTGCAACGATTCAAGAGGCTTGTGCAGGTGATCTAGCTTTTTTAGTGAACCCACTTTACAAAAAATACCTACCTACTACCAAAGCATCCGCAATCATTTTATCAGCCAAGGATGCCAAGGAATGCCCAACCAATGCTATTATCGCACGTGACCCTTATTTTATTTTTGCAAAGATCGCTCATTTTTTTCAAAGGAAACCTAGCATAGCAGCTGGCATTCATCCTTCTGTCATCTTAGGGAAAGATTGCAAAATCCATCCTTCAGTGTCTATAGGCGCAAATAGCAGCATAGGCTCAGGTGTTGGCTTAGCTGCAGGCGTGGTTATTGGTTCGGGTTGTGTGGTTGGAGATTGGTCAGAGATAGATGAGAATACTTTTTTGCATGCTAACGTCACTCTTTACGATTCTGTCAAACTAGGTAAACGCGTCACGATTGCCAGTGGTGCTGTGATTGGTTCAGATGGGTTTGGTTTAGCAAAACACGGCGGTGTGTGGCACAAAATTCCGCAGCTAGGCCGTGTCATTATCGAAGATGATGTTGATGTGGGTGCTAATACCACGATAGACCGTGGTGCTATTGGTGATACCGTCATCGAGAAAGGAGCCAAGCTTGATAATCTTATTCAAGTTGGTCATAACGTGCGCATTGGTGAAAACACGGCTATTGCTGGCTGTGTAGGAATTGCAGGTAGCGCAACCATAGGTAAAAATTGTATGATAGCGGGTGCCGCAGGCATCAGCGGCCATGTGACTATTGCTGATAATGTAGTCATTACCGGCATGACAGTGGTTTCAAAATCCATTCAAGAGCCGGGTATTTATTCTTCCGGCGCAGGTGGGTTGATGACGAATCTAGAATGGCGAAAAAACTCTGCCCGATTGCATAGGCTAGATCGTTTGGAAAAAAGAGTGAAGGCATTAGAAGCAAACAAGGAAAGCTAATGGACATTAATGAAATTTTAAAAAATCTTCCACATCGTTATCCTTTTTTATTGGTGGATCGTGTGTTGGAAATCAAAGAAGGTGAATCAATCACAGCTATTAAAAATGTCACTATGAATGAAGCGTATTTTGTTGGGCATTTTCCCAATCGTCCAGTGATGCCGGGTGTATTGATTTTAGAATCGATGGCGCAAGCAGCAGGTGTGCTCGCGTATAAAACCACGAAGACATCACCTGCAGACGGTACTTTATTTTTATTTGCAGGTATTGATAACGCACGTTTTCGACGTGTGGTTGAACCGGGTGATCAATTGCGTCTTGAAATTAAAGTGATACGTGCTAAGCGTGATATTTGGAAATTAGCGGGCTCTGCTTATGTAGGCGATGAACTAGCTTGTTCCGCAGAGTTATTGAGTGCCCGAGGAGAATAACGAGTGATACATCCATCTGCAATTATTGATTCGAGTGCGCGTATTGCGCCCAATGTTGAAATTGGACCGTGGACGTGGATAGGTCCTGAGGTTGAAATTGGTGAAGGCACTTGGATTGGACCTAATGTTGTTATTAAAGCGCTGACTAAGATTGGTAAAGACAATAAAATTTTTCAATTTGCTTCCGTCGGTGAAGATCCACAAGACAAAAAATACAATGGTGAAAGAACCTATCTTGAAATCGGCGATAGAAATGTGATCCGCGAAAATTGCACGATTAATCGCGGTACTGCACAAGATAAATCGTTAACACGTATTGGTAATGATAATTTATTAATGGCGTATGTGCATGTTGCGCATGATTGCATTATTGGTAATCATACGATTTTTGCTAACAATGCTTCTTTAGCGGGTCATGTGATAGTAGAAGATTATGCTATTCTGAGCGGATTTGCAGGCTTGTCACAAGGCTGTCGTATGGGGGCGCATAGTTTTGCATCCATGGGATCGATGGCAGATAAAGATATTCCGCCGTATGTCAAAGTGGCAGGCTATTATGCAGAACCTTTTGGTTTGAATACCGTTGGTATGAAACGTAGAGGATTTTCTGAAGAAACGATTTTATATTTGCGTCGTGCCTATAAAACTATTTATCGAAAAGGGTTGACCTTAAAACAAGCGATGGTCGAATTAGGCGAGCTTGCATTGAGTTGTGGAGAAGTCCAGATCTTCATCGATTTCATCGATGGTTCTAATCGCGGAATTGTGCGTTGAAGGTTGCCATAGTCGCAGGCGAAGCTTCCGGAGATATTCTCGGTGCAGGATTATTAACGCAATTAAAAAAATCCTCTGACATTACTGCCACAGGCGTCGGCGGTGACAAAATGTGTGCTGCAGGATTTAATAGTTTATTTGATATCAATCGATTAAACATAATGGGTTTAATTGAACCTTTATTTCATTTAAAAGATTTACTTTATATCCGCCGCACATTGCTGAATCATTTTTTGCAAAACAAACCCGATGTGTTTGTAGGAATCGATTATCCTGATTTTAATTTAAGTTTAGAATTATTATTAAAAAAACAAACAAAAATTCCTATTGTTCATTACGTCAGCCCCTCAGTATGGGCATGGCGACAAAAACGCATTATAAAAATTGCTAAAGCAGTTGATTTAATGCTAACGCTTTTCCCCTTCGAAGCTGATTTTTATCAAAAACACGGTGTGCCTGTGTGTTACGTAGGCCATCCATTAGCAGACATGGTTCCGCTGCAACCGGATAAATCCGTCGCACGTCTGCAATTAAATCTAGATCCAGAAAAAATTTATATTGCACTATTGCCAGGTAGTCGTCGTAATGAAATCAAATATCTTGCGGATGTTTTTATTCGTGCAGCATGGCTAGTTTATCAAAAAAAACAAAACGTCGAATTCATTACTTCGGCGATAAACAAAGAACGTGAACAAGAATTTAAAAATCGTTGCCAGCAATTAGCGCCAAATTTACCGATTCATTTTTTTACAAAGCAATCCCATGAAGTGCTTGCCGCGAGTGATGCAGTATTAGTGACATCAGGTACCGCAACGTTAGAAACATTATTATTTAAACGTCCTATGGTTGTTGCCTACCGCATGTCCGCCATCGGATTCCAAATCGCCAAACGTTTAATCAAATTACCCTATATAAGTTTACCGAATTTATTAGCCAAAGAGCCACTAGTCCCCGAATTTATTCAAAGCAACGCTAATCCAGAAAATTTAGCCCATGCATTAATCGATTATCTAAATCATCCTGAAAAAACAGAGCGATTAAAAAATAAATTTCTAGAAATCCACCAAACGTTGCGTTGTAATGCTAACGAAAAAGTAGTGGAAGCAATAAGACAATTAATTAATTAAATTGAAGCTTCTAGCTTTAATTTGGCAGCTGTTAATTCGATAATTTTTCGTCTGCCATGACCAGGATTAATAGTGTTGTGTGTTTTTACAATACCTACTTTTTCAAGTTCATAAACGTCACGCAAAACAGCGGAAGTTTTTCTATGAGTATCCTTGGCCAAATTTTTGATTGAATCGGGTTGTTGACGTATTCTGTGAATGAGTTTGATTTTAGCTTTACTTAAAAAATGAAGCATTTCTAGTGGGTCTTCAAAGCTTAGCGTTTTCATTTGTGTTTTAATGGCTTCATTTTTATCTGCTGCATGCATTACAGAGCTTACTGTTGAGAAAAATTCTTTAACAGAGCCTGTTTTGACTTTTAAGGAATTGGATTCATTTTTTTTGATTTTGATGTTTCTCATGGATATCTCTCCATTCTATTTCAAATCTATTGTAAATGTCGGTAAAACTGATAAAATCCACAGGTTCTACATGGCCCATATAATGGCGATGATGATGTCCATGGTGATTGTCATATCCCAGTACTCGGCCATTATCGTCTTTGTAAATATTGGCGTTAACATAGGTTAAACTGTATCTTGTTAATTTTTCATTACTATCCGCACTAGCGGAAAATTTCAAAATGCCATTGCCTTTTTTATTAGAGATTTTGATTGTTTCATCCAGTTTTTTAAAAACTGAAATCTCTTTTTTCTGTTTCTTCATAGTTATTATAGCAGATAATACATAAAATGTATTGTCTGTATTTTCCCCCTAATATTTTAAAAAGCGATATCGAGATCCATCATAGCAGGTATTACATATAATGTATAGGCTGAGTATGTATAAAAAATCAGGTAATTAAAAAATCCTGCAAATTCATCAGCTTAGCTCTTTCAGAAGGCTAGCAAAAAACTTATGTTATAATAGGAATATAATTTAGCAGCACACAAAACGAGATGATGACTATGAAGAAAAGAAGCGATCCAAAGCTTGATGCTAGCGATGATAAAACCCCTGCCGCAACTGCGACGACATCGACTGCAGTATCGACGAAGTCTTCTACAGTATCTACAGATAAAGTTCGGGTCATTTTAAGAGATCCGTTTTATTTCGACAAATATTCACCATTTTCATTATGGTCAAATGATCCAATAGAAGAGCAGAAATGCAGAAAAAGTTATTTTAGAGCGGTTGTTTCACACTTCAATCAAAAAGATTTATCTCACGTCGATTTGCCTATGTATGAACAGAGTACGCTTACAGGGATCATCGATGACCACTTTGTCGTGATACTAGCATTACCCAGCAGAAAAATTCACAAGGTTAATAACGTATACCGAATTCAAGCAGGCCAAGAACTATCAGTGGAAGATATTGAAGAAATTATACCTTCGCTAGCTTATTTGCAATCAAATAATGTGGGATCATCTGTGGTGAAAAACGTTAGGCTTCTCCGCCCCAACTTCAGTTTTTTAGAAGCAGCAAAAGATGGTGATGTTAGCGAATTAAAGAGTTTACTTGAAGATAAACAATCAACAGCTGACATCAATGAAAAAAATGAAAATGGCAAAACCGCTTTTTTAATCATTGCTACAGCAGTGAGTTCTAATCCATATGTTGAACATGTAAAGCTTTTGGATAAGTTTTTAGAGAACTCTGCATTAGACTTGAATGTGATCGATCAATCAAAAATGTCAGCGTTAGATTATCTGGCGGATTATTATCGGGTTTCTATTCGTGCGGAAAATGAAAATATATTGCACTTGATATTAAAAATGAGTGCGAGAGGAGCAGAGTGGGTAGAGGGTCGAGCAGCACACAGTTTGATTTTATCGGCATCCCGTAAGTCTTATGATTATCAATACAATAATCAATTGCGCACTGCTTATCTTTTAGATGCATGCAGAACAATGCAAGGAGAATTAGATTTAACAAAAAGAGAAGACAATATTTGCTTTTCCACTAATGATGATGAAAAACAATATACTTTTCCAGATAATAAAGAATATGTCGCCGCATTAAATGAAAATCCGCAACTGAATACGCTGACTTTAAGCGGAGATTTTTTGAAATTAGGTAACACTTTTATCAAATTGCTGCCATTAATGGGTCATGCTAAATGGTTAACTACATTAAAAATGCGGTGCTTAAACCCTGATGCAAGAGATCTTGCTGCACTTGCAAATCTGCAACTAAAGATTAACGCTGATTCTAAATTTACATGCATTGATATTGAACCACATAGACATGGGTCTATGTCATTATTGGAGATATTTTCTAATTGCAAATCATTAACATCGCTAGTGGTAAATATTCCGAAGCATGGGTGGATGTCTCCTGAAACTTATACGAAATTAATTGAGTTTTTAAATAAAATGCCATCGATTCATTCATTAAATATTGTGATTGTTGATAAACTTTCACCAGTGCAACTAGATAAGATTATAAGGCTAATTACAACACTAAAATTTATCGAAACCTTGCATGTTAAGCCTTGTGATTCGGGAAGTCACAATTATCTGCAGTGGATTCAGAACGCATTGCAGAGCAATGATAGATTAACTAGCTTGAAACTTGTAGATCCGATTGCTCC
>Ga0207093_1085_pt1 | contig 15054 bp, 12 predicted proteins | sample Alteio_BWMinHeat_89_FD_153519 | JGI IMG/M metagenome (GOLD analysis project Ga0207093, IMG submission 153519) | Enriched cells from forest soil in Barre Woods Harvard Forest LTER site, Petersham, Massachusetts, United States -... | ecosystem: Environmental > Terrestrial > Soil > Temperate forest >... | reverse complement strand
ATTACTATTTATTCATCGCCTTACTCTTCATCTACCTGCTTACTAAAATCACACGGCTTATTCGGACAAACCAATTCGGTACCACGTTTTTTGGTGACTTTTTTACTGAGGAGAGGCCAAGCGCATTTGGGGCAAGGGGTAGCAACGGGTTCGTTCCAAAGCGCATATTTGCATTTTGGATATTCGCTGCAGGAAAAAAAGATTTTACCATTACGCGATTTACGTTGCAGAATGGTTCCTTTGCTACATTCAGGACAAACAACACCGGTATCTTTAGGCTTTTGCAAAGGTTCTATGTGTTTACAATCAGGATAACTCGTACAACCTAAAAATTTTCCGTAACGCCCTACTTTAATTTGCAAAGGCGCGCCGCATTTAGGACAAGTCCTGCCTTCCACTAATTCTGGTGCGACTGTTTCTTCCGCTTTATCATCTGCAACACTGCGAGTATATTTACACTCAGGATAACCTGTACAACCAATAAAACGATTATAACGACCTAAACGAATTGATAACGGTTTGCCGCAGTCTGGACATTTTTCATCTAATGCTTCATGTGTTACATCTTTGCGTTGCACGGTTTCTAAAATATCATCCACTAGTTTTTTGAAAGGTTTCCAAAATTCGGTTAACAATGGCACCCATTGTTTTTCACCCCGCGCGACTGCATCCAATTCATCTTCTAAACCCGCTGTAAAACCATAATCAACGTACTGTGTAAAATACTGAGTTAAAAATTTATTAACAATACGACCTACATCCGTCGGATGAAAACGTTTTTGATCTAATGTGGTATATTCACGTGTCTGCAACGTTGAAATAATAGAAGCATAAGTGGATGGACGACCAATGCCATACTCTTCTAATGCTTTAATTAAACTCGCTTCAGAATAACGCGGCGGCGGTTCAGTAAAATGTTGGTTGGCATGAATATCAAGTAACTTCACTTCCTCGCCTTCTGTTAGCGGCGGCAACATACGATCTTCATCAGGGTTATTTTTAGTGTCATCCATATCTTCTTGATAAACCCGCATAAACCCAGGATCTGTGACCACAGAACCATTTGCGCGAAAATAACTGTCTTGGCCACATTGCAAATCCACCGCCACAGTATCAATTGTCGCTGAAATCATTTGTGATGCTACCGTACGTTTCCAAATCAAATCGTATAATTTATATTGTTCAGGAGAAAGATGTTCTTTCACCGCATCCGGTGTACGCAATACGGAAGTAGGACGAATCGCTTCGTGTGCTTCTTGAGCATTTTTCGCTTTGGTTTTGTAGACGCGAGGTTCATCGGGTAAATTTTCTTTGCCATAGCGATCAATAATTAATGCACGAATCTCTGCAATCGCTTCATCCGCAAGATTCACGGAATCTGTACGCATATAGGAAATCAAACCAACAGCACCACCACCCGTATCAATCCCTTCATATAATTGTTGTGCCGTGCGCATGGTACGCTGTGCGGTAAATCCCAATTTTCGTGCCGCTTCTTGTTGTAAAGTCGAAGTAATAAAGGGAGCGATGGGATTGCGTTTACGTTGTTTCTTATCAACTTTCGTGACTAGCAATTTGCCGTTAGCCGCTTTTAATAAATATTGTTTAGCTTTCTCTGCGGGTTCTGTTTGCGTAATACTAAACTGCTCTTGCTTCTCACCTTTGTAAACACTTAATTTGGCCGTGAATGCTTGTTTATGCGCCTCAGTATCCGCAGTGAGGTCCCAATATTCTTGCGGAACAAATTTCTCAATTTCTTCTTCGCGTTCTACGATCAAACGCAATGCGGGACTTTGCACACGACCCGCGGACAAACCACGACGGATTTTTTTCCATAACAATGGCGATAAATTAAAACCAACTAAATAATCTAAAGCACGACGCGCTTGTTGCGCATTCACCAATTCCATAGACACCGCTCGAGGATTATTAATCGCTGCTTGTACTGCAGTACGAGTGATTTCATAAAAAACAACACGGTGCACGCCTTTATTTTTAAGTGCTTTCTTTTCTTGTAAAATTTCTTGAATATGCCAGGAAATGGCTTCGCCTTCGCGATCAGGATCAGTTGCCAGGTAAAGCGCATCGGCTTTTTTCATGGCGGTCACGATAGCGGTAACATGTTTGGTATTTTTTTCAATAAGTTCATAACGCATAGCAAAATGATTATCTGGGTCGACGGCGCCTTTTTTTGGCAATAAATCACGAACATGGCCGTAAGATGCCATGACTTCGAAACCCGTTCCCAAATATTTTTTGATGGTTTTAGCTTTTGCGGGTGATTCAACAATGACTAAATTTTTGGTCATACTAACTTGATTTCCTTCAATGACTAATTAATACGTTCATAACCGCCGGCAACCGCACGAACGTAACCTTCTAACTCTAACCCTAACAGAATGGATGAAACTTTGCTCGCCGTCAATCCACTTCGAAAAACCAGGGTATCCAAAGCAGTGGGTTCATAACCTATATAGTCTAAAAATGCGGGCGATTCCAGATTTTTTTTAGAAGTCTTAAGCCCAACCCCTCCTAAAGATCCTGGAAACATATCTAAAAAAGCACGCAATTCTTCCACAATATGCGTAGCTGTTTCAACCAATTTCGCACCCTCGCGAATTAAATGATGACAACCACGCGCCATAGGATTATGAATCGACCCCGGCAGTGCAAACACTTCCCGTCCTTGTTCTGATGCAAACCGCGCAGTAATTAATGATCCGCTATGCATGGCTGCTTCTACCACAACAACACCTAAACTCAAACCACTGATAATTCGATTACGTCTTGGAAAATGTTTGGCGACTGCTTTAGTATCCGGAAAAAATTCTGAAACCAATGCGCCTTGTTCTTGGATCTCTTTCGCCAAAGAAAAATGTTTGTCCGGATAGATATGACGCAATCCTGAACCCAATACCGCAATCGTTTTTTGCCGCACAGCCAATGCACCACGATGACAAGCGGCATCAATCCCTAACGCTAACCCACTAGTCATCACAAATCCAGACACTGCCAAACACTCTGCAAACTGGTACGCAATTTCCATTCCTGCTGTACTTGGATTACGTGAACCTACAATGGCAATTTGTGGCAGTGATAACACTTCTGGATTACCACTGACATACAATACTAAAGGTGCGCCGCTGATTTCTCGCAATAATAAAGGATAATATGGATCTTCTTGTGTCACTATAAAATGATAAGGTGATTCCTCTATCCATGCTAAATCTTTTTCTACCGCTGGCCAGTCGGGATTTTTGATTAATGAAATATCATCCCGATGCAACCCTGCTCTGCGTAATTCTGTGGTTGATGCTGAAAATAAATTTTCTAGCGTGGAAAAAAATTCTAGCCAGCGCCTGACTTTCACGGGGCCAACAAGTGGCATGTGTGTAAGCGCAAGTAAATAATGTGTATTGGAATACATAAATCCTCTTCAAAAAATAAAATAAGGTGACCCAATTACCCTCACCCCGACCCTCTCCCGCTGGAAATGCATAACATTTTTCATTGCAACAACGGCGGGAGAGGGAGCATTATTCACAAAAATTCCTATCCGTTAAAAACATATCTTATTTCTCACTACTATAGCGACGAGACACTAACAATCCCCTCTCCCGCCGCTAGCAATCATGAAATAAAATGAGCTTCACAGCGGGAGAGGGTTAGGGTGAGGGAAAATCTATGCGGATTTTTTAAAAAAGCAGAAATTTGACAAGAACCAAGGAGGGATGTTACACTTTGAGCTATGAATATAATGAATATCCCAGCAAAAATCAATCACACTTTTTCAGTGGCGACCGCTTATTACTTTTATTTTGGCTGAAAAGCCAACTATACTCTTACTTAATTATTTCTAAATTTTTCAACCCCTAAAAAACGCACAAGAGGCAAAAGCCATGAGTTTTACTATTATCAAAAAGTTACCCCCAATGGAAGAAATTATCCAAGCGATCCCATTATCGCAGAAAAATCTTTCCCAGATTCAAACCGATAGACAAGAAATAAAAAATATCATCGAAGGAAAAGACCCACGTCTCATTCTCGTCATAGGCCCCTGCTCCGCCTGGCCCAAACCCGCTGTACTCGAATACGCAAAAAAATTGTCGCAACTCAACCAGAAAGTCAAAGCGCAATTAAAATTAATTATGCGGACCTACATTCAAAAACCCCGCACAATTAAAGGCTGGACGGGTCCGGTCAATCAACCTGACCCTTTTGGATCACCCGATATTGAAGCGGGTATACGCTACGCACGTGAGTTAATGATTAACGTCATTGAACTAGGCCTACCTATCGCCGACGAAGCGTTATTTACTCATAATGCAAAAGGTTTCATGGAATTATTATCATGGGTAGCAATAGGTGCGAGAAGTGCAGAAGACCAAGAACATCGTATTTTTGCTTCCGCGATTGATACACCCGTCGGATTAAAAAATCCTACGCATGGGTCTCTTACAGTAGGCGTGCACAGTGTCGTTGCTGCACAACATCCACACGTGGCTGTTTTTGACGGTTATGAAGTACAAACAGATGGCAATCCGCACGCACATTTAGTATTACGCGGCAGCAACAAAATGCCAAATTACTCTATTACACACTTGGAAGAAGTACAAAAACATATGGCAGTACATCAAGTCCAACATCCTGCAGTGATTATAGACGCTAGCCACGATAACTGCATAGTCAATGGTAAAAAAAATCATAACCAGCAACCCCATATTGTGTTAGAAGTATTAAATTCATTAAAAAATCGCCCTGATCTTAAAAATCTGGTAAAAGGATTTATGATAGAAAGTTTTTTAAAAGATGGATGCCAAGCCATAGACAAACAAACTATAGATTTGCAAGGTTTATCTATCACTGATCCTTGTTTAGGCTGGGAAAAAACGGAAGCTTTTCTTTTGCAACTAAAGGACATCTTGAATGCCTAATATTTTAATGCGTTTGCCGCCGGCAAAACCTACAACTTATCCTATTTCTATTGAAGCCGGCTTGCTAAAGAAAACCAAGCAATGGTTATCTCAGGCATCTTCGTATTCTTCTGTTGTTATTATTACTGATAATAATGTCAAATCGCTTTATGCCAACTCACTTGCATCTCAATTAAAAAAACAGCACAAAAAAATTGTAGTCATTTCATTACCCGCAGGCGAACAATCAAAATCCGCCCCCAACAAACAAAAAATTGAAACCATTCTCTTAAAAAATCAATGTGATCGCGCAACACTCATTCTTGCATTAGGTGGCGGTGTTATCGGTGATTTAGCAGGATTCACCGCTGCAACATATATGCGCGGCATCGCTTTTATGCAACTCCCTACGACTTTACTTGCTATGGTGGATAGCAGTGTTGGCGGTAAAACCGGCATTAACACCTCGCTTGGAAAAAACCTAATTGGCGCATTTTATCAGCCGAAAGCAGTTATTGCTGATATTGATTGTCTGCACTCATTATCAGAAAAAGAATTTATCAATGGCTTGGTAGAAGCACTAAAATATTTTTTAATTTATGACAAAAAACAATTTATGTGGGCAAAAAATAATTTAGCTAAAATTGTTTCTCGCGAAAAATCATTTTTGCAAAAATTAATTTATCATTCTGTTTTGATTAAATCCATTATTGTGCAGAAGGATGAAAAAGAAAATAATTTGCGTATGATTTGTAATTTGGGGCATACGATAGGGCATGCGTTAGAAAAAGTTTCTCATTATAAAGTGATGCATGGATATGCTGTGGCGTTTGGAATATTAGTAGAAGCTAAGATAGCGGAATTATTAGGATTCCTGAATGCCGATGATTTTTATATGATTCAAACTGTATTTGCTAAATTGGGCATCTTAGGTCATCATTATAAAAAATATTCTGTTGAGAAGATTTTGTCGGCAACAAAGTCGGATAAAAAAAATCGTGGTGGTAAAACACGGTATGTATTATTGGAGCGGATCGGAAAAATAAATGCATTCGATAATGCTTTCGCACAAGTAGTGCTTGATGCTGTTGTGAGAAAAGCGATTAAATGGGTTGTCGCAAGTAATTGCAAAGTCGCCAGTGGGTAGGTGTGTTCTCCGTACGATTGGTCGGGAAAAAAGGCCAGTCCCTGGCCTGTTTTCCCTAAAGCCGACATCCTGTCGGCTTTCCCAATCGCACTCCAAACACACCTACCCACCGCCGCCTTCACAATCACTTGCGACTGGGTGTAGAGGATATTGGGAAAAACTTGGGAGGACTTCGTGGCTGGAAATAGTTTCGGGCAAATTTTTAAAATTACCACTTGCGGTGAATCACACGGTGGCGCCGTAGGTGTGATTATTGATGGCTGCCCACCGGGAATTGCAATTTCTTCTGATGAAATTCAACATGAGTTAGATCGCCGTAAACCTGGCCAGAGTGCGATTACTACACCACGCAAAGAAGCAGATAAAATTCATATTTTATCCGGTATTTTTGAGGGTAAAACCACAGGAACACCCATTTTATTACTTGCCTACAACGCAGACATGCGTCCCGAAGATTACGCCGAACTAAAAAAATTATATCGCCCTTCACATGCTGATTTCACTTATACCCAAAAATACGGTCACCGCGATTTTCGCGGCAGCGGCAGAGCAAGCGCGCGTGAAACACTAGCGCGTGTCGCCGCAGGCGCGATCGCTAAAAAATATTTACAAGAACAATTAAATATCGAAATTTTCAGTTACGTAGAGGAAGTGGGTAATATCAAAACTGATATTCATTATGCTAATGTAACAAAAGAATTAATAGAAAAAAACATTGTACGCTGTCCCGACTCTAAAGCTTCCACCAAAATGATTAAATTAATCGAACAAGTAAAGAAAGAAGGTGATTCTATCGGTGGCGTGATCAAAGGCATCATCCGTCACGTGCCTGCGGGTCTCGGCGAACCAGTATTTGATAAATTGTCCGCTGATTTAGGCAAGGCTATGTTAAGCATAAATGCAGTAAAAGGCTTTGAAATTGGCTCAGGATTTTCTGGGACTGGCATGCGTGGCAGTGAACACAATGATGAATTCATTATAGAAAATGACGTAGTAAAAACAAAAACGAATTACGCAGGCGGTGTGTTAGGCGGTATTTCTTCAGGCGAAGATATTTATTTTCGTGTTGCATTCAAACCAGTTTCTACCATTAGCAAACAACAAAATACCATTGATGCAAAACATAAAACAGTGAAACTAAGTGCCGCAGGTAGACACGATCCTTGCGTATTACCACGCGCAGTACCTATCGTCGATGCTATGTCGGCATTGGTTATTATGGACCATTATTTACGGTATAAAGCCCAATGCGGAAAAAATTAATCCTAGGCGTTTCCGGTGTGCGTGGTTCTTTTTCGGAAGAAGCGGCTTTGCACTTTTCCAAAAAAAATAATCTTGATTGCACATTGGAATATCTTGTTGATATGGAAGGTGTGTTGTCTGCATTTGATAGAAATGCAATTGATTTAGGCGTTTTCCCCGTTGTGAACAACAATGCGGGGCTAGTACAAGCGGCGTTTATCGCCATGGGAAAACGTTCATTTACGTATCTTGAAAATATTTGGCTTGAGATCAATCATTGCTTACTAGCAAAACCAGGCATTCAATTGCAACAAATACAAAAAATTATTTCTTACCCACAAGCACTATTACAATGTAAACAATATTTAGGACAGCATTTTAAAAATGCTGAATTAGTTGAGTGGGATGATACCGCCAAAGCAGCAAATGACTTGGCGAAAAATATTTTAGACGATACCAGCGCAGTCATTGCCTCAGAATCATGTGCTAAAATTTATGGGCTTTCTATTCTAGAAAAAAATATTCAGGATATTAATCCAAATATGACGGCGTTTATTCTGGTGAAAAAATAGGGGGCGAAACTCGTGTCATCCTGAGGCGTGTCATCCCGAGCGTAGCGAGGGATCTCCCTGTAAGCAGGAGATCCTTCACCGCAAAAAACGCGGTTCAGGATGACACGAATCTTCCCTCTTTGAAAAAGGGGGATCAAAGGGGGATTTATTAAATCGCGCGCAGCGCACAGACAAGGAACTTAACAGATGAAATCATTACAGCAATTGCGAAAAAAAATAAACACCATCGACAAAACTATCATCAAACACATTGCCACTCGCATGAAACTATCCGATAAAATCGGCAAACTCAAAGCAAAATCCGCTTTACCTATCATAGATAAATCCCGTGAAAAAAAACTAGAAACTTTCCACAAAAAACTTTCAAAACAACATCAATTAAGCGTGAAATTTATCAATCAATTATTTAAACTCATTGTGATAGAATCACGAAAGATGCAGAAATCTAAGTGAAAGAACACGATCGTTTACACAGACTAACAGTCCCCTCTCCCGCCGCTTGCAATCTTAAAATAATATGAACTTCACAGCGGGAGAGGGTTAGGGAGAGGGAAAATCGACGATTACGAAAATCAGCTTGGCCGTCGTTTACCCTCACCCCGACCCTCTCCCGCCAGATATGTATCATATTTTTTCACTGTCATAGCGGCGGGAGAGGGAGATTTTATGTAATCACCGCACTCTGAAAATGTATCAATCGCTAACCTACTAACGACAAAGAGAAATATCCACCTTCACAGCCCCTTTATCATACGCAACAAAATCCGGGTGATTGGCAAAAGGCTTCTCTGCGAATAAACTTTTGAAATCTTCATAATCATCTTGAGTAATTTTTTCAGGGTTCAAATCCCGTAATTTTTGATAAAGATTTTCTGTTGTCTCTTGCATGCGCACATTAATTTCAAAGAAACCTAAACAATAAATATTCTTGCCTTTACGCTTTTCTGCGATCTCTTTAAATTTAGCGATAATCACTTGCTCGTCATCATCTTGTTGAAAAACATTATGTGCATTCGCGACACCGTCCGGTAGCCGAATTTTTTCGTTATTTTTGTTGGCAATAGAAACTCCACCCAATCCTTTCACCTGTTTTTCCCAAAAAATCAGATTGCGAGTAAAAATATGCTGCAAGAGATCAATTATTTTTCCTAGATATTTATTATTTGTTTTGTATTGGCCCGGCACCCTTTTTATCGTTATTGCGGAAGCACTTGCAATTTTATGTAATTCTATACGCTTTCGCTCTTTATCAAGTTCTACCGTACGTTTTTCCTCATTACGCACAATATTCATGCGCGCATCTGCACGACTCTGAATGGCAGTGGATTGTTCAGTGAGTTCGCGATTTCGCTCTTTGCGTTTGATATCTTCAAAGTGTAATTTCTTTTTTTCAATGCGATTATATTCCAGTCTGATAACATCATCAGTCGCATCATTTTTTAAAATAACTGTACCTATTTGAGCCAATGTTTTTTGCAAATTATCCAATGCGGAATCCAATCTTCTCTTAGCTTGAGAAATATCTTTTGATGAACCTAAACGGATTTTTTCGTCGATGGCTTGGTATGCATTATCATAAGTTTTGTAATATGCTTCTGCTTCATCAAATTGCTTTTCCGCTTGCAATAGATTTGTTAATTTATCCATTTTATAGAAAAAAATCGCATGCTGCGCTTGTATTCTTTCAAATGTTTTTTTGACCTTGTTGGAATCATTGCCCATGGTTTCCAATTTATCCGCCATCAATTTATCCACTTGCTCACATTGCGGTTTCACAGTTGATAAAATCACTTTGACTGGTGTGTTCTCTGGCAAAAGTGCTGCGGGAACTTCCAACGATTCCACCATAGGCTGCAAGCATTGATATTTTGCTCGACTTTTCATAAAACATTTTTCGCTGATATCTTGAACCTTCTGAGCCAATTCACTTAAGGAAATAGCATCAAAAGCAAAATAATGTTTAGTAATCGCATGATTTTCCATACCCAATACAACAAACTGTCCAAACTTATCAAAAAATTCTTTGGCTTTAGGATGGGCCAATGGTTTTTTCTCTGCTTCAATTAATTTAAAAACTACATCCGTATAATATTTCCTGGCAGCTTTTCTCACCTCTTCCGCCAAATCGCTTTTAAATTTACTACGTAAATCAATCAGACGACTCACTGCGGTTGTTGCGGCAAAAAAGGCTTCTAGCGCTTTTTCGAAAGCCTTTAGTGCAGTAATGTGTTCACTGATATCAAGCTCATATTGGGAATAAATCGATGCAAGTTGCGGATTGTCGATTTGTAATGCGATTACACGAGAATGAAAGAATTCAAGAAACTTTTCTGCCTCCGCCAACATTTCTTTCTTGCTTGCGAAGCTGGGCATACTGCTTAACATATTGTCTCCTTATTTCATTAATTTCCCCCCTAAAAAGTCAAAAAAGGTTTTAGCAATATTTAAACCGCACTGATCATCCAATTCACGTATGCATGTTGGACTGGTCACATTGATTTCCGTAAGAAAATCACCAATCACATCTAACCCTGCAAAATAAATTCCTTTTTCACGTAACACAGGTCCCACTTGACTACAAATCCAGCGGTCTCTGTCGGTCAGCGGCTTTGCAACACCTTTTGCACCAGCGGCTAAATTTCCGCGTAACTCTCCTGCGGCAGGGATACGCGCCAATGCATATGACACAGGCTCGCCGTTAATCAAAATAATTCGTTTATCTCCCTCACGTATTTCAGGAATAAAGTGCTGCGCCATGACATAACAAGTTTCGTGCTGTGTTAATACTTCAAATACCACGGAAGCATTCATGTCACCTGCTTGCAAACGAAATACGGATGCACCACCCATGCCTGCCAAAGGTTTGCAAATAATATCTTTTTGTTCACGATGAAATTCGCGCAACAATGCAATATCTCGCGTCACTAAGGTAGGAGGGCAACACTGGGGGAAATGCGTCGTAAACATTTTTTCGTTAGCATCACGCAAACTCTGAGGCTTATTGACTACAAGTACATCATTGCGCTCAGCTAGCTCTAAAATATACGTCGTGTAGATGAATTCTTGATTAAATGGCGGGTCTTTCCGCATTAATATAACATCAAAATCAGTTAATGCAACCGTTTTTTTATCTGTCAATGAAAAATATTTTTCAGGATCATGAAATACTTTCAATCCTCGCGCGTTCCCATACGCTTGACCATCACGCACAAATAAATCACGTTGCTCAAAATAAAAAACATCCCAACCACGCGCTTCAGCTTCCCATAAAAACGCCAGCGTAGTGTCTTTTTTGTAATGAATATGTTGAATAGGATCCATGATCACAGCAAGTTTGAAGTGCATTTATAAATCCCCCGATGTTTTATTTTGCTGAATACTGCAGTTACAACATTTCCCGTGCTGCTGCCAACATACTCAAACGTGCAATCACGCCATACACGTAAAAAAGATTTTGCGATTCCTCTTCACCTGGTAAATGACAAGGTTTTGCAAAAGGCAAGGGTTCAAAATGCATACCAGGCGAATTCAGACTTTCATCCGTACCACGTTCTTTATGTACACGGTAAAAACCACCAGCAACCGCTTCACCCCAAAGATACACAACAGGTTCCGCAACCATATTATTTGGCCCAACGGTTTCAAAAGTATAGACTCCCTCTTGCACAATCACTTGACGTACCGGTTGACCGCCTTTGGACTTCGCCATCGAAGTACGCTGCTTACGATTCAAATGACGCACTTCATCAGCACTGCGTACCGTCATCACTGCCATGCCATACGTTCCCGCATCTGCTTTGACGATCACGAAAGGTTTATGCTGAATATCATATTCATCATATTTTTTTTGTAATGTTTTTAATAATGCATCGACATGCGACGCCAAACATTCTTCCCCTTCATGCCGCATAAAATCCACTTCACCACAATACTCAAACAAAGGCGCAATCAACCAAGTATCTATTCCTAACATATCTGCAAATGATTGCGACACATTAGCATAATGATGAAAATGCTTGGACTTTAAGCGTCTGCTCCAACCTAATTCTGCCGGCGGCATAATAGGTTGCGTTAACCCTTGCAAAATGTCTGGAATACCTTCGGACAAATCATTATTTAAAAGAATGACATCAGGAATAAAATCATCGACTTTAATCTTATTATTTTCGCGCTGCACAGAATGCACATCTGCTTTTTTTTCTGCTTCTTCAGACAACAATGACCCCATGCGCGTCAAAAATCCCGCTTGTGACAATATCTTATTGAGCACAGCAATATTGTCCCAATAAAATTGATTACGTGTGTGGTTTTCGGGTATGAGTAAAATTTTTTTCGTGGCAGGTGCTGCGCGCAAAATAGCTTTTTTCGCGCCCTCAACAGAGCAGTCCAAAAATTCAGGGTTTAAATTATTGAATCCCGCTGGAAACAAATTCATGTCAATGGGTGCTATCTTAAAACCTGCATTACGTAAATCTACAGAGCCATAGACAGGTGCTGGACTTAAACGCCATTGTTCTTGCAACCAGGTTTCAATGCGATTTTGTTGACTGAAAAATATTTTTTCTAAAGATAATGAGCGCCTATCGGTTATATTTTGCACACACCTTCTCCTTTTCCCTGTCATCTTAAAGTATAACATTATTCAAAGTCATTGACTCCATGCTATTTCCCGCTATTATTTAGCACTCAGGACTTGAGAGTGCTAAATCCGCCCTCATATACATGTCTGATCGATTCAAATACGGAGATAAACTATGTCAAAAACTATTAAATTAAAACCAACACAAGATCGTGTTGTCGTAAAACCCGCTGCTGCGGAAACTACTACCAAAGGCGGTATCGTACTACCCGACTCAGCCGACAAAGAAAAACCGATGGAAGGTTTGATTGTTGCAATCGGCACAGGTAAATACATTGATGGCAAAATCCAACCACTACAAGTCAAAGCAGGCGACAAAGTCTTATTTGGCAAGTATTCAGGAACTACTGTGAAATTGAACGACGAAGATTATCTAGTGATGCGCGAAGAAGACATCATGGGTGTTTTAGAAGACTAATTTTTTTGAATCATTTAAAAGAGGAAACTATTTATGGCAGCTAAAGATGTACGTTTTGCTGAAGAAGCGCGTCAACTCATGCTCGCAGGCGTTAATGGCCTTGCAGATGCAGTACAAGTCACTATGGGCCCCCTGGGTCGTATCGTAGTATTAGATAAACCATTCGGTGCACCGACTGTCACCAAAGACGGTGTTTCTGTGGCTAAAGAAATTGAATTTGAAGATAAATTCAAAAACATGGGCGCACAAATGGTCAAAGAAGTCGCCTCCCAAACATCCGACGAAGCTGGCGATGGTACAACCACCGCAACAGTATTGGCACGTCAGATTCTGGTCGAAGGTCTCAAAGCCGTTGTTGCAGGTTTCAACCCAATGGACTTGAAACGCGGTATCGACAAAGCTGTTGCTGCTGCTGTGGAAGAACTCAAAAAACTTTCCGCACCTTGCAAAGACGACAAAGCTATTGCTCAAGTCGGTACTATTTCTGCCAATTCCGATGAATCAATTGGTCGTATTATTGCAGATGCTATGGGCAAAGTAGGCAAAGAAGGCGTTATCACAGTTGAAGAAGGTTCTGGTCTGGAAAATGAATTAGACGTGGTTGAAGGTATGCAATTTGACCGCGGTTATTTATCTCCTTACTTTATTACCAATCAACAAAACATGACAGCTGACTTAGAAAATCCTTTTATTTTAATCGTAGACAAGAAAATTGCATCGATTCGTGATTTGCTCCCAGTCTTGGAAGCTGTAGCAAAATCCAGTCGTTCCTTGTTAATTCTTGCCGAAGATGTAGAAGGCGAAGCATTAGCGACTTTGGTTGTCAACCACATGCGTGGCATCGTAAAAGTTTGCGCTGTGAAAGCGCCTGGTTTTGGCGATCGCCGCAAAGAAATGCTGCAAGACATTGCAACACTCACTAAAGCACAAGTGATTGCTGAAGAAGTGGGCCGCACTTTAGAATCTGCTTCTTTAAAAGATTTGGGTTCTGCAAAACGCGTTCACGTCAGCAAAGACAACACCACGATTATTGATGGCGCCGGCGACAAAAAAGAAATTGAAGCTCGCATTCATCAATTACGCGCACGTATCGAAGAAACCACTTCCGATTACGACCGCGAAAAATTGCAAGAACGTGTTGCTAAACTTGCAGGCGGTGTTGCTGTCATCAAAGTGGGTGCTGCTTCTGAGATTGAAATGAAAGAAAAGAAAGCCCGCGTTGAAGATGCGTTACATGCAACTCGCGCAGCAGTCGAAGAAGGTGTTGTTCCTGGCGGCGGTGTTGCACTGATTCGTGCATTACAAGCGATTAAAAATCTCAAAGGCCATAACGATGCACAAAACATGGGTATTACACTCACCCGTAAAGCATTGGAAGCACCTTTGCGTCAAATCGTTTCTAACGCTGGCTATGAAGCCTCTGTGATTGTCAACAAAGTATTAGAAGGCAAAAACAGTTTTGGCTTTAACGCAGCAACAGGCGAATACGGCGATATGTTAGATATGGGTATCTTGGATCCAACCAAAGTGACTCGTACTGCATTACAGCAAGCGGCATCCGTTGCAAGCCTTATGATCACCACCGAGTGCATGGTCACTGAACTTCCTAAAGAAAAATCCGAAGGCGCAGGCGCTATGGGCGGCGGTATGGGAGGAATGGGCGGCATGGGTGGCATGATGTAACGCGAAGCGTTATCCCCGAGTCGTGTCATCCCGAGCGTAGCGAGGGATCTCCTTGTAAGTAAGAGATCCCTCGCTATGCTCGGGACAAAAAACGCGGTTCAAGATGACAAAAATAAAAAAACCTCGCGATTGCGAGGTTTTTTTTCGCTATTTACCCTACCGTACCACCCAACTTAAAAGATTGTCCACTAAAAGACCCTGCTGCAATTTGCGCTGGAGGAGGAACTGCTCCCTCTACTCCTCCCCCATTTCCCATCAACTGAGCTTCTAGATCATTAGGCAAATTAACCGCGACTACTTGCGGCGCAGCTGCAGCTTGCTGAGCATTATCGGCACAACTGCTATTTTGGCACCAATAGTGGAGTCCACAAAGAAGTGCCGTTACCACTAATCCTCCAAACCCACCTAACATTGATTCTCCTGCAATTTCTCCAGGACTA
>Ga0207093_1084_pt1 | contig 15169 bp, 15 predicted proteins | sample Alteio_BWMinHeat_89_FD_153519 | JGI IMG/M metagenome (GOLD analysis project Ga0207093, IMG submission 153519) | Enriched cells from forest soil in Barre Woods Harvard Forest LTER site, Petersham, Massachusetts, United States -... | ecosystem: Environmental > Terrestrial > Soil > Temperate forest >... | reverse complement strand
TAAAATAACGGAATCTTTGTCACTTGCTTTTTGCACTAGGGGTTTTAACTTTTTTTCTTCACGGTCTCTAAGTGTTATTAGCGCTGTTTTGATATTTTCTAGAATAGGTGCGACTGCTGTATTACGCTCTCCTATTTCTGTTGCATAAGCAAGTCTATCTCGAAATGCTTCGGCTATGATTTTTGCTTCTTTTTGATTGGGTTCCTTAGTACTTCCCATATTAATTTTATTGGCAAGTAGCTGTTTTCTTTTTTGTCCTGTTTCTGACAGCTGATGACCATACGCTTTTTCCGCATCTTTTAATTCTGTATTATCAATTGTGTTATTACACTCTTGAATACGGGAATTCAACATTGCAACACTTTCTTCTTTGTATTGCATAAGCTTTCTGGTAGCAGCCATGGTGCAACTCCTCTTTGAATATTTAAGTTATAGTTCCATTATAGCATATTTCAAAAATACCAAAAACAACCCGATCGGGATTTTTTTAAGCATTTTTGTACGATATTGCTAAAAAAGTCCCGATCAGGATTATTGTGTGGTTTGTTTAAAAGCACCCGATCGGGTTTTTTATGTGATTTATTTGTGTTATGATGATAAAAAAACCCCGTACAGGATGATTATGCACATACAATCTGCGAAAGCATTTGGCACCATAGTTCGACAAACACGTAAAAAAGCGGGGTTAACGCAAGTGGATTTGGCTGCAGCATCCGGTTTAGGAACGCGATTTGTGCGTGAATTAGAAAAAGGTAAACCCACTTGCCAACTGGAAAAAGCATTACGTGTAGCAATGTTGTTGGGAATTAAATTAAATGCAGATTTAAAGTGAAATAATTATGCCAATACAACAATTATCTGTGCGATTACAGGGAGAACAAGTCGGAGTGCTTGAACAAACGACGACAGGTAAAATGCAATTTCAGTATGATGTTGCTGCAAAACAAGCAATTTCAGTTAGTTTACCTTTGCAAGAAAATGCGTATGGTGCTGTTGCATGTGAGGCGTTCTTCGGCGGTTTTTTACCTGAAGGTGATACAGCAAGAAAAATCATAGGTCAACATTATCGCATCAGTCCAAACAATAGTTTTGCTTTATTAAAAGCGATTGGTTATGACTGTGCAGGTGCTATTTCTTTTCATGCGATGGATGAGCCTATCGTACCAACACGATTTTATTCTTTGCAGGGTAGAATTTTAGAGGACGCTGAATTATTTAAGCATATTCAAGAATTGCCTGAACGGCCTTTGTTTTTAGGTGTTGATGGATTGAGACTTTCACTCGCGGGCGTACAAGATAAAGCAGCAGTTTGTTTATTAGAAAATAAAATCGCATTACCCGAAAAAAGTTGTCCGACAACCCATATTTTGAAGCCACCGGTAAAAACATTTCAGCACATTGTAGAAAATGAATTTTTTTGTTTAACTTTAGCAAAAATAGTAGGTCTTAATGTCCCTGCTGTTGAAATTCGACAAGCAGAAACGCTGTCTTATCTTTTAGTGGAACGATATGATAGACATATTGAAAATAATCAAGTTGAGCGTATTCATCAGGAAGATTTTTGTCAAGCGTTAGGAATTATTTCGGCAAACAAGTATCAAAATGAAGGTGGTCCTTCGTTGCAAAATTGTTTTGAGCTCTTGTTGCAAACAACGCAACCCGCAGTTAATATCAACGAATTAATTTCTGCAGTTATTTTTAATTATTTTATTGGTAACTGTGATGCGCATGGAAAGAATTTTTCTTTGTTATATACAAAAACTTTAGCTTTAGCGCCGTTTTATGATTTAGTCGCTACACTAGCTTATCCAGAATTAAGTAAAAAAATGGCAATGAAGATTGGCGGTGAATATGATAGCACTCGAATTTTTGAAAAAAATTGGCGAAAATTTTGTGAGGATATTCAGTATTCTTATCCGATTTTTAAAAATACGCTTAAAAAACAAGGAGAGTTGTTGCTGACAATTTTGCGAGAGAAAAAAGAATTTTTCATTGAGAGCACAAAATCAATTAATTTTATTCAGCGAATTATTGGATTGATAGAAAAACGCGTGCGGCAAGTTTTATAGCAGGAGAGAAAATATGACGAAAAAAATTGCTTTTATCGGCCTAGGCCACATGGGAAATCCTATGGTGAGAAATTTATTAAAATCAGGATTTCATGTTAAAGTCTATGATGTAATGCAAGAAGCTATGCAAGCATTAGTAAAACAAGGTGCTATTGCTGCGACTTCTGTACTTGAAGCAGTTGCAGATGCGGAAGTTGTTTTTACAATGTTGCAAACAGGACAACAAGTAGAGGAAGTGTGTTTAGGTGACAAAGGTATTTTTGCGCACGCAAAAAAAAATCTACTTTATATCGATTCTTCTTCGATTGATATTGAGGTATCGCGTGCGCTACATCAGACAGCGGAAAAAAATCATATTGCCATGGTCGATGCGCCTGTTTCTGGCGGTGTCGCTGGCGCCGAAGCTGCAACGCTCACTTTTATGGTAGGTGGGAGTGAGGAAAATTATTTGCGAGCGAAATCTATTTTAGAAACGTTGGGTAAGAAAATTATTCACGCAGGTAGTGCCGGTAATGGTCAAGCAGCGAAAATTTGCAATAATTTATTATTAGCAATTTCCATGATTGGTGTTTGTGAAGCGTTTACGTTGGCAGAAAAATTGGGTTTAGCAAGTAAAACTTTTTTTGATATTAGTTCCAATGCTTCAGGTCAATGTTGGTCTATGACTAGTTATGCGCCGGTGCCGGGGTTGGTGGATAAGGCGCCAGCCAATAATCATTATCAACCTGGATTTATGGCGAAGATGATGTTGAAAGACTTACATCTGGCTGAAAATGCAGCTGAGAATGCGCATGCGTTTATTCCTTTGGGTAACGCCGCAACAGAGTTGTATTCGCGTTTTGTTGAGCAGGGAAAAGGGGAGATGGATTTTTCTGCGATTATTAAAATGATTGGGGAAGAAACAAGATAAATACTTTTTTGTTAACTTTTATAGGCGTAGATTTCCCCTCACCCCAACCCTCTCCCGCTAGCAAGTGCATTTTATTTTTTTATTGTGCAGCATCGGGAGAGGGAGGCTCGATGCAGTAGTTTTTCTCTTACAGGAATATTTTATTTTGATACAAAATAGGATTGGTGGGTAATATTTTAAATTGAGAGGATACAACAACAAAACCGACAGCGCTATCAATACACGCTCCCTCTCCCGATGCTGCACAATAAAAAAATAAAATGCACTTGCTAGCGGAAGAGGGGGCATTTATTGATGATGCTGTCTTTTGCTGTTGTAGCTTCTTAATTTGAAAAATTATCTATCAACCCTATTTGTATCAAAGGACTGTTACATCGAACCTCCCTCTCCCGCCGCTATGCAATAAAAAAATAAAATGAACTTGCTAGCGGGAGAGGGTTGGGGTGAGGGTGAAACTAGTCTAATAACCCGTATTGTTTCAATTTCTTGCGCAACGTTCCACGAGATAAACCGAGAATTTGTGCCATGCGTACTTGATTGTAATGCGTGTGATTAATTAAAACTTCTAACATAGGACGTTCCACTTCTTCCAGTAAGATAGAATAAAAATCAATCGGTTGTTCACTACCAATATTTGTAAAATAATTTTTTAATGTGTCTTTGACTGCTTGTCTTAAAGTAATGTTGTCAATATTTTCTGCTAGTGCCATTGAATAACTCATGTGAACTCCGTTATCATTGTTGATATGTCTTTGTATTTTTGCCACTCTGAAATTTTGTTGTCACTTGTATGTCATCCCGAGCGTAGCGAGGGATCTCCCTGTAAGCAGGAGATCCTTCGCCGCAAAGAGCGCGGCTCTGGATGACAGCTTTGCTCAGGATGACGCAGTTTTTATTTCTAATTTTTATTAACCCCCATTCACCGATTCTTTCAACCCTTTTCCAGCTCTGAAAGAAGGAACTTTGCTAGCTTTCACTGCAATTTTTTCTTTGGTTTTTGGATTCATGACGGTACGCGCTGCACGCTTATTTACTTTAAAACGTCCAAAACCAATAAAAGAAACTTCAATACCCTGGGCCAACGATTGGGTAATGCCGTCTAAAATAGTTTTAATCGTTTCATCTGCTTGCATCACGGTAATATCTGCTGATTTAGCAATAGAATCAGCCAGTTCTGTTCTATTCATTTTGACCTCACGTAAAAAAATTATGCGGTTGTTTCTGTTTCATCTGCAGGTGTATAAGCTGTTTCGAAATTATCCCGAAACTGTGCTGTAGATGTCTGTGCTTGTTTCATTGGTTTAGGTTTTGCTTGAGTCGATCGTGTACGCCATTCCTTGTCGAAGCTCGCTAAATGTTTGTTGACTGCGGTCCATTTATCTTGTTGATTTGTAGCGGCTTCTAGTTGTTTTTGTGCTTGTTGCATTTGTGTGTGTAGTGTTTTTGTTGTTTTATTAAATTGTTGTTGTGATTTTTTCAGCTTGGCCAATTGTTTGCGATTGTTGGCAGAAGGCTGTGCACTGTGTAGGGTGAGAAGTTTTTTATTTAAATTATCTTGTTGCGCTTCTGCTTTGTGCAACTCCGCTTTTAATTTGTGCAGAGATTGTTTTAAATGAGTTGCTTGGTGGCGATATTGGGCTGCTAATTTAGTAGGCAATGCTTTGAATTCTTTTTCAATTAGGTGAATATTTAAACTGGAATGAGCAGCGGTGGAGCGTTTGGAGTTTTTCTTTCGTGCCTTACTAGCCATGGGATAGCATCCTTCTCATGTTAAAAAATTGGAATACGAATTTACCACTGTTCAAATGAAAATGTCTATATCTCCTTATGGAAATTATTTGATTTCATGATGTGAACTGGATAGAGTACGATAAAGCTTATTGTTAGTTGGGAGAAGACACATGACTCAGTCGAGTTTAAAAGAACAATTACAGGCATTAGCGTTGAATAATGTTGCGACAGTACCTGCAAAAAAAGCATCCGCTAAAAAACAAAAACCAGGCTGGCGCGAACAAGCACAGTACGGCGTAGAATTATTGAAAGCGCATTTCCCAGCTTGTTTCAAAGAGTTAAGAGAAATTTGTCCCTTAAAAATCGGCATTAAACAAGATCTTGTGAAAATGTTAGCAACCAAAGCGGAAATTGTAGTAGCTGATAAAGCTTGTATGGTGAATAGCCTTTCCTATTATGTTAATTCTCCTGCTTACCATAAGAGCGTAACAGCGGGCGCAACACGTGTCGATTTAGATGGTCAGCCTGCAGGAATTGTGACGGAAGAAGAAGCGAAATATTCTGTAGAATGCCGCAAATCCAAAATGGAGAAAGCGAAAGTCCCTGGTTAACGTCGTCGTGGGATTCAGTGTATGTTTAAAGAGGTATTACTATGGAAACTTTGCATCGTCGTTTTTCCCCCTTCACCTTACTCATTATTAGTATCAATGGCATGATTGGTTCAGCATGGTTATTTGTGCCATTGTATGCGGCTAAAATTGCAGGTTCTTGTGCGATTATTGCATGGTTGATTGGCGGTACTGCAACTGCTTTGATTGCGTTGACGTTTGCCGAGTTGTCTGTTTTGTTTCCAGTTGCTGGGGGAACTGCGCAAATTCCCAAAATTAGTCACGGTGCTTTTACCAGTTTTATTTTGAGTTGGATTGCTTGGTTGTCAGCATTGACCATGGCGCCGATTGAAGTGCAAGCCGTTTTACAATATGCCTCTACTTACTTTACTTCACTGACCTACATAGTGAATGGCGTGCCACTTTTAACCGGGATTGGGTTTGTCTGGGCAACAGCGTTAATGTTGTTATTCTGTATCATTAATATTGTGAGTTTTAAAGGATTAGAGCGTTTTAATTTGGTCTTATTCACATTTAAGGTGTTGGTGATTTTCTTAACTATTTTTACATTGATAAAAGTCAGTTTTCATCCCGAGAATTTTATCGGTCTTTCTTCTAGTGTTTCTTTTTCTGGTTGGCAAGCGATTTTAAGTGCAGTGGCATCGGGTGGTGTTGCTTTTGCTTTCACTGGTTTCAAACACGGTGTTGAATTAGCAGGCGAAGCGAAAAAAATGAAAATCTCTATTCCACTGGCAATTGTAGGATCGGTTGTTTGCTGTTTGATTTTATATTTAGGATTGCAAATTGCTTTCATCGGTGCTTTGCATCCCGAAAATTTAAAACAAGGTTGGCAACATTTAAGTTTTGCAGGTGACGTAGGTCCGTTTGCAGGATTAGCAGCGGGTTTAGGTATCGTATGGTTGCTGAAATTACTTTATATTGATGCAACGGTGTCACCTTCAGGCGCTGGCTTAATTTATGTGACATCAACCGCACGTATTCTTTATGCCATGAGTGTATTGGGATATTTGCCGAAATTTTTAACCTACTTAAATAATCAGAAATTTCCGGTAGCGGCTATCATGGTTAATTTTCTGTTGGGTATGTTTTTGTTTTTACCGCTACCGGGCTGGCAGGCGATGGTCGGGTTTTTAGTGTCTGGCATGGTGATTTCATATGCGATAGGGCCTATTGCTTTATTGTCACTGCGTTTAGATTTGCCGAATGAAAAACGTTTTTTTAAATTACCTGCACCGACTTTATTATGTTTATTAGCGTTTTATTTTTGTAATTTAATTGGTTATTGGACAGGCTGGGACACGATTTATAAATTAGCGATTGCAATTGCCATTGGTTTAGGGTTTTTTGTGCTGGCGTGTGTACGTGGGAAAATGCGGGAAGGTTCTTTGGGATTAAAGTCTGTGCGTTGGGTGTTACCGTATTTAGGCGGACTTGTTTTGATATCTTATCTAGGTGCGTTTGGTGGCAAAAATATTATTCCATTCGGTTGGGATTTCTTAGTCATAGGTATTTTTAGTGTTATTATGTTGTATCTGGCGGTGATTAATCGTTCGCGAGCAAGTATTGAGGAAATGGCGCAATATTCGCATGCTGCAATGCATGTGACAGAAGAAACGCCGCAACTTTGCTGTCCTCACTCATAAATATAACTACGGAAGGTAAGTTGTATGGCTAATCATATAGTGAGAACAGAGCAGCTTTCTTCCGGCATTTTACAGATTACTTTGTCTCGTCCTGAAGCATTAAATGCACTCAATACGGAATTAATGGAAGCTTTGCTGCAGCATTTGGTTGCAGCAAAAGACAATGCAGCCGTGAAAGCGATTTTATTAACCGGCGAAAATAAAGCATTTTGTGCAGGCGCAGATATTCATCAACTAGAAAAACTGGATGCGCATAGCGGTGAAGCGTTTGCACGCCGTGGACAAGCGCTATTTCGTTATTTAGAACAACTGGGAAAACCTTCTTTGGCAGCGATTAATGGTTTTGCTATGGGTGGTGGTTGTGAATTGGCGATGGCGGCGACTATGCGTATTGCTGTTGCGCATGCGCAGTTTGCGCAACCGGAAGTAAAATTAGGTGTGATTCCTGGTTTTGGTGGCACGCAACGTTTAGCGCGTTTGGTTGGTAAAGGACGTGCGTTAGAGTTATGTTTGACGGCGCGCACTTTGAAAGCGGAGGAAGCATTGCAGTGGGGACTCATTTCAGAAATCACCACAGCTGAAAATTTATTATTGCGTGCGCGGGAAATTTTAGAAAAACTTTGTCAGCTTGCGCCATTGGCGTTGAAAAGTGTGATGACGGTTGTTGATCATGGCTTTGATTTACCCTTGGATGATGCGTTAGCGTTTGAAGCTTTGCATTTTGGTTTGTGTTGTGGGACTCATGATAAAAATATTGGTGTCAAAGCGTTTTTAGAAAAACGTGCGGCTGTGTTTGAGGGGAGTTGATTCTTGTGCCCTCACCCCAACCCTCTCCCGCTAGCAAGTTCATTTTATTTTTTTATTGCACAGCGGCGGGAGAGGGAGCATTTATTGGTAATGCCGTCGTTTTTTCTATTGTATCCTCTCAATTTAAAGTATTACCCACCATCCTGTCTTGTATCAAAATAAAATATTCCTGTAAGAGAAGGACTATTGCATCTAACTCCCTCTCCCGCCGCTATGCAATAAAAAAATAAAATGAACTTGCTAGCGGGAGAGGGTTGGGGTGAGGGAAAATCTTCGCACAACAGCATAATTGATGACGACGAAGTTAGTTATTATTTTTTAACAAGATTGATATTTGTTAATCCTAGTATGTCAGCTGTTTTGGCTACCGTTGCCGTAGTGGTTTGTGTTGGAGCAGAGATTAGTTTATTGCAGAGACGTTCTACATCTTTCGCAAATGTTTTCGTTTTTGCTTTATCACGGATTTCTGCGAGAGCTCTTTTGCTTGCTTCTGATAAACTAATTGTTGCTGGACTGGACATAAAACCGAGTGTTAATGCTGCTGTGATTGTTTTTGCATCTTTTGTGGAAGTTGTTACGCTGTTTGTAGCTACTGGTTTTTGGGTGTCAGCAAAATGATTGAGGCGATCTTTAAATATTTCAAAAGCGATTTTGATGCGTTGTGCAGTTCTATAACGTGTCGCATTAAGCTCATCAGGGGCAATATTTAATTCTTCAAGAAATATTGCAATCGCTTCTTGCATAGATTTTTCTGTGTTTCTCACGCCGTATTCTATCTTAGAAGAGGAAAGTGTGGCGAAGAGTGTTTTTGCTTTTCCTTGATGACTCGGATCACCATATGTAGTGTAATCTGTCATATCTTCGATCACTGTTGTCACAAGTCTGTCATAAAACTCAACTGCTGGCGTATAACCTATACTTATACCCCCGCGCATTTTCATATATTCGGCATGTCTAGTTTCAATCTCAGGAAAATTATTAGGATTTTGGTCATATTGTTTTATTGTTTTTAATAACTCTTCTGCTTTTTCTATCAAAGGAATTTTGGCCTCGTTATGTCCTTTAGGGCCTGTGCCTACATCCCATATTCGTTGTTTAGAACTTGTGTCAGGATAAGCGATTTTAAAAGCAGCGGCGCAAAACTCTCCCAATTGCTTAGTTGCTGCAGATTGAGATCCAGATTTTCTATCGATTTCTGCTAATGATACACAGATAGGACTGAGTGCTTTTAAACATTTTTGTAATAAGTCTATCGTCGTTGGTGCAACAAGATTTTGTCCAGGAGGAAAAGCATTATTTAATTCAATCGGTAAAGGCAATACTTCCAGCGCTAATTTTAATGCTTTGGTTTGATGGGATTTGTCTGTTAGGGTTTTCGCAAATGTATACAGTTGAAATAAAATAGATGCGACCCAGGTTTTTCCAAGGACGTCACTAGTCATTTTCTTTTCTGCTTGATATTTCACAATAGCAGGCCATATATCGTCTGGCTCAGGAATGGAATTGAATATCAGCATATGACTCAGTTTATCAAAGCCAGATTTGGGCGATATTGCTTTTTTATAGAGATCTATACAGCCCTCAAATGTGGGGATGTCAGCAATATTTCCATTGACAGATATGCTCGCATACACTTTCGGCCAATCTATTTTGCTGTCTGTTGCTTTCATTCTGTCCTCTTTGTTGTGGCTAATCGTGTATGTTTAGTGATGATTATTTAGTCCTAAGATGTTGCTAGACTTAGTTGTTTGCGTAACCGCTTTTTTTGTAGAAGGATCTAATCTTCCATGGAGTTCTTCTACGGCATTTACAGCCGATGAATGCGATTGTTTGTTCTTTGTTTTTTCGCAAACGTCAGCGAGAGCTTTTTTAGTTGCATCTGATAATTGAATTTCATTAGCTGATTTCGCGTCTGTTGTTGTAGTAGTGCTAGCAGCAGGGGTTGTTGCAAACATACTTAAATCATAAGCATCGCCAAAAGTTGCTGTTGTTGCCGTAGAAGGCATAGTATGCAAAGGATCAAATAGATCGTTGGTCGTGGGTGTAGGTTTTGGCTGGGCAGTTGTACTTTTTTCAGCGGTAGCTTTGGCTTTCTCATCCTGTTTATTTTTTTCTAATGCAATAAGATGCTCTGCACGGGCTTTAAATATGTCGAGGGCGATATCCTTGTGTGCATCAGGAGAGCTACGATTATCCAGCTCTGCAGAAAATATAGCTATTGCTTCTTGTAAAGCTTCTTCGGGTTTGTAATGTGGATATTTTGGAACTTTGCTGAGTTTATTGCAGATAGCTTGCATTGCTTGTTTTCTAGGATGTTTAGGATGATCAGTATTGATTTTAGATGCTGCATAAAGCACTTTTTTATCTGCAAATTCAATAGTGGGTGTATATCCTAGTCCACCAAGTCCTGATTTAGCTTTTTCGTATTCATCATACGCTGTTTCAAATACTGAAAAATCCTCAGTTCTTAGGAATGTATTTTTTGCAGTTAATACTTTTTCTGCAAGTATGACTAATGGGTCACCTGAAATGGTAGGCGCTGCTCCGCCTTTTACTGTTTCTGCTATTGTGGGGGAAGTTGTGCCTTTTAGCATGAAGCTAGATATGAGCTCGTTTACTTCTATGAGTGTCTTCATTCCAGGGTATGTGTCTGCAATCCTTTCGCTTCTAAGAGTAGTAAGAAAGTTTGTAAATTTTACTGCAGCTTGAGTAAAAAGCGTTTTATCATTTGTATTTGATGTTCCCTTGAGAAAACTCTTAACTTCTTGTTCCATTGGTAAAAGATCAAAAACCATCTTCTGTGTCTTTGTGATAAAGGGCAACAAGGATTGATTTTTTGTTTTTATGAATTGTTCCCGTAATTTTTCACGAATACTAATTAAATCTGCGGCAATTTGCGCATTGAGCACAATACTTTTTGATATTACAATATCTTCATCTTTTATGTAACTTTTTTTATATTGACCAATCTTATAGAATGGTGATTCTAATTGTTCCGCATTTACAGATTTACTGCCGAAAAGACTAAATCCAGTCGGTGTTAGTATTGTTTGAATTTCGGCGATGACTTTTTTAAATTCGTTGTAATTTGTAAGCTTGATCGCCTCACTTGTTCCAGCGCCGGTTTCGCCCCCCAATTTTTGGAAGTTGCTTTTACTCATGTTTATCTCCTCGTGTGTCGTGTGATTATTATATAGAATAGATTATCTTAGGATAGAAGAACCCATGGAAAATTATACCAAAGAAATCGAGTTTGCGCAAATTTCAGGCACAATAAATTCACTGGCAGTGATGATATTGAACCGGCCCGCGGCATTGAATGCTTTGAATTTGAGTATGATTCGGACGTTAGAATATCATTTAAAACAATGCGTTAGCAATGATGCAATCCAAGCGGTAGTGATTAAGGCTGTAGAGGGACGAGCATTTTGTGCAGGGGGGGATATTCGGGCAGCTTATGTTGCGAAACAGGAAAAACAGGCGAATGTGACGCATTTTTTTAAAGAGGAATATGGCTTGAATCGCTTGGTTTATCATTTTCCTAAACCGTATATTGCGTTACTGGATGGTATTACCATGGGTGGTGGTGCAGGTATTTCGATTCATGGTTCTTATCGTATTGGTAGTGAGCGTTTATTGTTTGCTATGCCTGAGACGGGCATTGGATTTTTCCCGGATATTGGCGCTAGTTATTTTTTGCCGCGTTTGCCGCATTATTTTGGATTTTATTTAGGGTTGACGGGTGTACGTATTGGTTTAGCGGATTGTTTAGCGTTGGGTTTAGTGGATTTCTATATTCCGCATGCAGAGCAAGAAGTATTTTTACAAACCTTACCTGATGTTGAAATCGCTACCGCTATTAAAATGTTTGCAAAACCTGCGGAAAAATCATTGCTTTGGCATGAACGCGACTCCGTTGAAAAATGTTTTTCGAAAAATACCGTAGAAGAAATTATTGCCGCATTGCTTGCACAAAAAAATAATTGGTGTCAAGAAACGGCTGCATTATTACAAACACGTTCGCCTACCAGTTTGAAAGTCACTTTGCGTGCATTACAAAAAGGGCGAGAATTGGATTTTGATGCATGTATGCAAATGGAATATAATATTGCGATGCGGTTTTTGGCAGGAGAAGAATTTTTTGAAGGAATACGCGCAGCAGTGATTGATAAAGATCAGAAACCACATTGGCAGCCGGCGGTTTTGGCGGATGTTTCAGATAAAGCGGTAAGCGAATATTTTGGTGGGTGATTTTGGGAAAAGCAAATCCCCCTTTGAAAAAGTGGAACCAATGATCTGACTTACAACCAAGAATCATACTGAAATGGCTTGATTTACAACCAAAAATGATATAAAATTGACTTGATTTACAACCATTTCCCCCTAAATATAGGTCAAAATATCAATGAAACGTTTATTATTCAATGAGTTAGTAAATTGGCGTGATTCCTCATCTCGCATGCCATTATTGTTACGTGGTGCGCGGCAAGTAGGAAAGACACATTTGGTTCGACAGTTAGGGGAAACGTTTAAGAATTATGTTGAAATCAATTTTGAAAAAACGCCTGAGCTTATTAAAATTTTTAACCAAGATCTTGACCCCCATAGGATTGTTCGTGAAGTGTCACTGATTCTGAATCAACGGATTGAGGTGGGTGAGACTTTATTGTTTTTTGATGAAATTCAAGAAGCAGATAAAGCGCTTTTATCGTTACGTTATTTTTATGAAGATATGCCAGCATTGCATGTTATTGCAGCAGGTTCACTTGTTGATTTTGCTATTGAGCGTGTAGGTGTGCCTGTAGGTAGAATAAGTTTTTTGTATGTGCATCCATTATCATTTATAGAATTTCTAATGGCAAAAGGATTAAAAAATTTAGCATTACAAATTGTTCAGCAGCAACCGGAACAACCGTTTAATGAAGTGATTCATGATAAAGCATTATGTCTTGTTGCGGAGTATATGGCTATTGGCGGTATGCCTAAAGTGGTGCAACAATGGGTGAGTCAATCTAATATGCAATTAAATACTACCGTTTTACAAAATATTAAAAATGCTTATGAACAGGATTTTGCGAAATATGCCAAAAAAAATGAAATAAAATATGTGGATTTACTTTTTAAGAAAATTCCTACTGTTATTTGTCAACGATTTAAATACACGCAGTTAACAACAACTTTACGCAAAAGAGAATTAGAACCCGCATTACATTTATTGGAAAAAGCAGGTATTATCAATCAAGTCATACATAGCATAGGCAATGGATTACCTTTAGGTGCTGAGGTTGATTTTAATAAATTTAAATTGATATTTTTGGATGTGGGATTAACGCAAGCTATATTGGGACTGGAGCTAAAAGACTGGTTTATTAATGTGCCTGTTGCCTTTGTTAATAAAGGGCATTTAACAGAGAGTTTTGTTGGGCAAGAACTATTAGCTTATGCTAACCCTTCTGATAGACCAACATTATATTGTTGGTGTAGAGATGAACGTGGCAGTCATGCGGAAGTGGATTATCTATTGACACATCAGCAAAAAATTATTCCGGTGGAAGTTAAAAGCGGTCATGGTTCCCGATTGCAGAGTATGCGTTTATTTTTGCAAGTTCATCCCGATTCACCGTATGGAATTCGTTTTTCTATCCATAATTATTCTGTATTTGATCATATTCATTCTTATCCATTGTATGCTGTTGCAGGAGTGGTAGAGAATAAAAAAAGATTGTTAGATTATATTAGTAGTAAATGATTTTAATTGTTCGACAAAATAATCTTGATGCGACAAAAACGGAATATGACCTGTGCGTGGAATTATTTCGCATTGACCGTGTGCGAGCAAAGGTTGTAAAGATTCTGTCACACTGACAGGAACAATAGTATCTAATCGCCCGAACCAATGTAAGCTGTTGCAGTTTATTTTTTTTAAATCATTACGTAAATCATTTTCGCGTAATAGCGTGAGACCATTGTGTAATTCTGTGAGTGGGATTTTGTGTTGGAATAATATTTTTTTTAAATCAGTAGATGCAATATGCGTGCCGCGTAATTGTAATTCTAAAAAATCTTCTAATGTTTTTTCATAATTATTTTCCAGTGCTTGACTGAATTTTTGTAAGGTGGCAAGCGGCATTCCTGGCCAATCGGTGGTTTTAACGAATTTAGGCGAAGAGGCTAGTGTCATCAGCGCTGAAATTCTTTCAGGATAGTGGCTTGCCAGCCACCAGGCTAGCATGCCGCCTAAAGACCAGCCTACATAGATGGCTTTTTGGGGTAATTGCGGGAGCAAAGTGTCTGCTGTGGCTGAAAAGCTGTTTTGCCAGGCAATATTTGGCATAACTAATTGATAATACTTGGAAAGTTCTGGTACCAGCGGCTGCCAAATGCCTGCGTGCCAGCCCCAGCCGTGTAATAACACTAAAATTTGTTTATTCATGGTACAAATCCATTATTTCTGTCTATAATGAGAGTGTAGACATATTCATTTTACAGGAGGTATGTTCACTGTCTACATAGCATGTAACCTATTGAAATAGTTAGTTTTATTAATAGATAGCGCGCTTTATTGGGTGAAAGGTAAAGCGATAATGAGAGGTTGATATGCAAGCACTTCAAGTCACTATCAAAGATATTCCACGTTCAGAAGCAGTCAAAAGTCATATCAAACAAAGAGCACTCAAACTAGATCACTATTGTAAGCGTATACAGTCTTGCCGAGTGGTTGTATGTCTTTCACAAAAACACAAACATCAGGGAAAATTATTTCGCGTGCATATTGATTTGCATGTGCCAGGAAAAGATTTGGTCGTGAATCATAAATGGAATGAAGATTTGTACGTTGCTATTCGTGATGCATTTAATGCAGTAAAACGACAGCTCGAAGAGTATGCGCGTAAACGCCGTGGTAATGTGAAAAATCACGAAAGCGTGAATATTGGCTATATTGAAAGATTATTTTTTGATGAAGGCTATGGTTTTATTCGCAGTATTGATGGTAATCAGTATTATTTTAGTATGACCAATGTGTCTCATCCTAGTTTCACCCAGCTTGCCATTGGTGACATGGTACATTTTTTGGATTTTGTTGCAGATGATGGGATGCAAGCGCATAGGGTTACGCGCAATAAGCATCAATTAGAATTAATTGAGTAGAAGGCTCTCATTTCCAAGATTTCTCTTTTGTATTTCCTCAAGCGTCGTCCCGCGGCTTGTCCGCGGGATCCAGAATAAATTATTCTGAATTTTGTAAATAAGTTACAGGATGGTGCCTGGATCCCGCGGACAAGCCGCGGGACGACATATTTCAGAGGAATTATACAACAATATCAAAGTGCTGTTACGTTGTCTTGTTTTTGCTTTTTATCTACTATATGCTCTGCTGTA
>Ga0207093_1082_pt1 | contig 15301 bp, 16 predicted proteins | sample Alteio_BWMinHeat_89_FD_153519 | JGI IMG/M metagenome (GOLD analysis project Ga0207093, IMG submission 153519) | Enriched cells from forest soil in Barre Woods Harvard Forest LTER site, Petersham, Massachusetts, United States -... | ecosystem: Environmental > Terrestrial > Soil > Temperate forest >... | reverse complement strand
CATCTTATTGTCATGGATATTTACAGCGCCGGTGAACCGGCAATTGCACATGTTACTAGTGAACGGTTTATACAAGATCTTCACGCCCTGGCTCCCTCTTTTGAAATTATATATGGGGGATCAACCAAAAAACTCGAAGCTCTTATGCCCATTCTCGATAGTATAATAACCCCCGATAGCCTTATTCTTTTGCAAGGCGCTGGCGATGTAAGCTCAATCGCTGCCACGCTTACCATCATCTAGTCGCCTTTTCCCGTTTAAACAGTATAAATTATTGAAAAAGTTTATTAAAAACTTGTATTATTTATCTAGAATAGCAGTAAAAATGAGGATTTTTTCATAAGACCTCATAAAAATTATTCAAAAAAGGAGCATCAATGAATTTCGTAAAAAAAAGCACCATACTTATTCTTTTTGCAGGCCTTTGCTCTGCAAACATCACCCATACGGATGAAGTAGGAAGCGGCATATTGGGTGGCGCATTAACGGGGGGCGTTATCGGTGGACTTGCTGGTGGCGGCAGAGGAGCTGCCATTGGACTTGGCGTTGGTGCACTTGCCGGTGGTTTGACCGGTGCAGCGGTGCGAGAAAGTCGGGGAGGCGTTTATTATGATGATGGCTATTATTATCTCAGAAATGGTCGACGGGTGGTTGTTGATTACGATGAGGATGATTATCCCTTTTATTATGATGGCTATGGCCGAAGACGTTATGTGCGCGTCATAAAAAAAACATATCCTCGTCGCTATGGTCGCCGCCGTGTTTATTATTACTAATTACTAAAATTACTTAAAAATAAGGAGAATATTTCATGAAACGAACATTATCATTTTTTACCAAATTTCTTTTGGCAATAACTTTCTTTGTCACGTTTAATGCCAATGCCCGAGGTGGTCATGGCGGTGGTGGTCATGGACACGGAGGAGGACGTGCCGGTGGTCATGGTGGACACCATGGGCGCGGCGGCCATCGAGGCCGTAACTGGGGTGGTGGTGGTGGCTATTACGGTTATGGGTGGGGTTTGCCCTATGTCGGCATAGGTATCGATGAAGAAATAGAGCCAGAATACACCGAATATGAATATGAAGAAGATCCATACGAAGAAGAGTATGAATGATTAAATAACTGCAGCCGTAGGGCAGTTATTTAAACCACGTTCTCTTGATTGGATGGCATTTGTTCTTGTTCTGGTGCAACAACTTTTTTGATGTGCTCTTTAAGGCGTGCAGCTTTGCCAACGCGGCCCCTGACATAGTACAGCTTGGCCCGTCTTACTGAACTAGTGCGCACCACTTCTATAGATTTAATAAGCGGGGAATGCAAAGGAAAAATTCGTTCAACACCAATGCCGTGTGCCCCTATTCTACGCACGGTAAAAGTCGTAGAAGCACCCCGTTTTTTTATGGCAATCACATCGCCTTCAAATAACTGAATTCGCTCTTTATCACCTTCTTTGATGCGCTGTGAAACAATCACCGTGTTGCCAGGAGCGATGGAAGGAAAATTTCTTTCGATTACCCCAACATGCGTAATGGTTTCTTTCGTGTATTTGGATGATTTCATGTCACTATCCGATAAATGTTATGATGTTGTATCTTTGTTTTTATTATAAATGAATTTTTTAAAAGAGGTAGGACGTACATTAACTCCCAGCCAGCGATCAAACAAAACTGCTGCCGCCGATCGCACTGACAAATGATTAAAGTCACTAAAACCTTCAAGAGGGACAAAAAGAAAATCGGCCCGTTGAATGATCTGCTCACTCAATCCCTTACCCGTACCGAGTAAAAAGAGCACCGGCCTTTCTAAAGACCATACTTTTTCCTGATCAAAGAAAGTCAAATAGTTCGCATGAACATGATGCCGTGCTGATGAGGCAATTAGAATCGGTTTGACCCCTTCCTGTTTTTCAATGGAAGCAATTACCTGATCAAGCGTATCTGCCAAACAAACCTGATTGAGTGCTTCATGACGATTTTTATTATATTCAACCCCTTCTTCTGTCTGCCAAAATGAAAGAAGTTTTTTTACAATTTTTTGCTGGTCTTGTAATGGGGTGACTATAAAAAATTGGCGCAGATCGTACGTCCTTGCCGATCGCGCAATATCATGAATATCAAGGGAAGTCACTGAGGTAGTACCAACCTGCTCCTGATTGCCAATAAATACATCAGCATGTAAAAGAGCAATATAATGTGGCGGTATCATCTTTTGGGCAATCGATCGTTGCTCCTGATTCATGTACGAGGTTCGCACCCAATCAAAATGGTGCACTACACTCTTTTTGGCAGCCTGTGCAAGACGCCATTGCCGTATTTTTTCATGATTGCCAGAACGAAGAATATCAGGCACCGTTTCCCCTCGCCATTCAACGGGGTTGGTATAATGTTCATGATCCACAAAAGGGCCAACAAAGGAATCTTGTTCTACCGACTCTTGTTTTCCGACAACACCCGGAATGAGTCGCAACAATCCCTCGATCAAAAATAAAGCAGGTAGATCGCCACCCATTAATACAAAATCACCTACCGATACAATTTTGTCAGCATACAGCTGTTCGACACGTACATCGACACCTTCATACCGAGCCGCTACCAGCATCAAATGTCCTATTTTTTGCGCCTGCAACGCTAACTCTTCAAGCATCTGCTGATCAATTTTTTGTCCTTGGGGAGAAAAAAATATACGTAGCGCTCTGCCATGAGACTGCTCTTTTTCTTCGATAGCCTTTTGTACAACGTCAGGACGAATAAGCATACCAGCTCCATGTCCATAGGCAGGCGCATCAATCCGTTGTTTTGGCGATACAAAAGAAAATAAACTGGTTACTGAAATATCGACAAGCTTATTTTGCTGCGCACGACCGATCAGACTCGTTTTCAAAAATGGCCCATAAAGATCGGCAAAAACAGTAATACATGAAATGGTTAAAGGTGCTGACATAGAGGATCTAATCGGCAATCTCTATGGTACACTGATGCCCATCAGGCTCAAGAACCGTTTGCGCCAGGACTCGTAATGATCTAATGGTGCGACCCTCACGACCAATCAATCTGCCACGATCTTCTGGTTTTACTGAAATTTTGAAGGTAAAAATATCACCATCACGTGCCTCATCGATGGCAACGGCAGCGGTATCATTCACAATGCTTTTTACTACATACTCAAGAAGTTGCTTAACCATGCATTGATGCCTTTACCATAATATTATTGTGCATGTGATGTAGACGTTTCGTGAGCACCAGTTTTTTTGTGCTGTTTGTATATTTTTTTCACAGCATCAGTTGGTAGCGCTCCCTTTAAAAGCCACTCATTATAAAGTTGCTCATGAAATACAACGATTTTGTTTTTCAGCCCATCAAAAGTACCGATATTGGCAAGATGAGCACCATCACGTTTCTTACGAGAATCAATAACAACTAACCGAAAAAAGGGCACATGTTTTTTGCCCGTACGAGATAAACGAATTCTAACTGACATTTATAAAAACCCTTCTGCTGTATACAGTGACTGTTTTATTTAAGATTATTTTTCATAAAGCCACTTTTCTTGAATAGTTTAACATACTGTTTGACTTGATCAAAGCGTTGAAATAATAAATCAATATCAGTAGCCGTTACTCCTGCCCCAAAAGCCACCTGTTTTTTACGAAGTCCACTCATTTTAGCTGAACCGGCAAGTTCTTTTTTATTCATTGATGACATTATAGCACGACATTTTTTCAGTTCCATCTCTTCCTGTTGCATCGATGACGCCGACACCGCAGTATTCATGCTTCCCGGAAGATATTTGAGCAACGACGAAAGGGACCCTAACTGATTCATAAAAGTCAGTTGTTGCGCAAAATCATGGAGCGTAAAATTGCCTTCTGCCAATGCTCTTTGCGCCTTTTCCTGGTCTGCTTTTTTTATTTTTTCATCGGCACGCTCTGCCAAGGCCTGTAGATCACCATAGCCCAATAGGCGGTCTGCCATACGCTCAACATCAAAAAAACTGATTTCATCAATTTTTTCCCCTTCCGTAATAAACTGAATAGGTTTTTTGAGCGCATAGGTCAGCGAAAATATAACGCCACCACGAGTATCGCTATCCATTTTGGTCAAAATTGCTGCATCGAACCCAACATTGTTATCAAATGAACGTGCTAAGTGTAACGATTCTTGGCCTACCATACTGTCAATTACTAAGAAGGTGTAACCCGGCTTGACCAATGATCGCAATTTTTCCAATTCCTGCACCATTGCATCATCAACATGGAGCCGGCCAGCAGTATCCAATAAAAGAAAATCATAACCATTTGTTTTGAACTGTTGGCAAATCTCCTGTGCTGCAGCAAACACCTCTTGGGTGGATGGCCGATAAAATGATGCGCCTACTTTACCTGCCAACTGCGCTAACTGTTCATGTGCTGCAGGCCGATGAAAATCGACCGATGCACATAAAATTTTTGCTTGCTTGCCCCGTTTTTCTGACTCTTTTTTGAGGTAATAGGCAATTTTTGGTATGGTACTTGTTTTTCCAGCCCCTTGTAACCCAATCAGCATGATGCAGGCTGGTTGCTGCGCAATAGATCTATCTTTTTGGCAGCCGCCCATAAAAGTAACCAATTTTTCACGCATAATCGCTACCAACTGCTCTGCCGGCTTTAACTTGGCAACAATCTGTTTACCAAGCGCTTCCTGTTTGACCGCCTGAGTAAAATCGCGCACTACTTCAAGCGGAACATCCGCATCGATTAATGCAGCATGTATCTGGGCTAATGTTTCATGAATCGAACTTTCAGTCAGTTTTTTTGCCTGAAAAAGATTCTCTACTAAGGACGAAAATTTCTTGGTGAGTGCATTAAACATCGATAATACTCAAAAAATGGATCTGTTTGTTTATAGAAAAACTTATGTAAAACGCGATTTAATTATAGTATCTTTTCTGAGCATATCAACTTTTTGTTCTATGGATTTAATGAAAAATTTGAGCTTGCTACCGATATTTTTAAATTTAAAAGAGAGGAAGCGATACTACTATCGCTTCCTCTCTTTTAAAGTAGGTTATTTATTTTTCTTTGCATACCAATCACGGTAGAAATAGCCTCCTGTTTAGGTGATACTGTCCTGCCATCCGATTATTAATCTCTTCATAAGCTTTTGCAGTCTCTTCTTCTTCCATTTTTTCTCTTGCTTTTTCATAGCGTGTAGGGTCGCCTTCAAGCAATTCTAGAATTGCAGATAGCTCATTATTGATTTCCAATTTTTCTTGTAGACTTGTGACGGAATAACCAGGGACTAAATTTTCAGCTTCAAACTTTTGTCGCGCTACTAGATCAAAAGCATTTTTTCCTCGTTGGGTTATTGCATTACGATCAGCACCAGCAGCAAGAAGACAATATACTACCTCTACTCTTGAATCAAAATATCCCGTTACTGCGCTTTGCAGTGGAGTGTAGCGAATGTTATTTTTTTCTTCAAGATTGGCACCGGCATTTATAAGAAGCTTAACAGCTTCAAGATTGCCCTGTCCAATAGCTACATGAAGAGGAAAGTTCATCATAAGACGGAACTGATTAGGATCTACGCCTAATGCAAGAATAGTTTTTAGGGCTACCATATTATTTTCATATATTGCGTCAAAAAGAGCTCTTCCCAAAGTGTGACCAAATAAAAATTTGGCACATGCTAAACGCGCTGTTATCAAAGGATTACTCGAAAAGGAAGATAATAATGACGGTTTCTGTCTTATACGCGGATCAAAATCTTGTCGCGGCATATAAGATAATTGACGTACCGCATTTAACTTTATTCCTGACATTGCTCTAGGCAAGGCATATTTAATACGCGATAACATACAGGTTGTTTCCTGCGATATACCACCTAGAATTAGCATTGATAATAAAAATAAACGTATATTCATGAGATTCCTCCATTTGTTTGAATTATATCGTTTTCCAGGCCCTTTTGGGGCTACTCATAGATCAGTATAGCACCTTATCAGATAATGTCAATCTGCATTTATGCCTTTAATTTGCATATCTAATAGCCCTTTTATATAATTTAATCATCTTTTCTTGATTTTTAATCATGAAAGTAACTTTCTATAATAAGAGTTGAAATAACATCCAAATCAATTGGGCCGCGAAACTACCAGACCACAATATCTTTTTGTGATCTCAAAATATAAATCTATTTTTCTGATTTATGCTCATCAAGCGTAGCAAGAATAATTTTCTATACCAGTCTCAAAAGACGAAAAATTTATTTTTGCTGGATTTTTCTGTACAATTAAAAATTCCCTTGTAAAATCATTTTTATATAATGAATCTGAAGGGGAATTTTATGATTTATCGGAAACGCATAGCCCAAAAGCGGGTCAATGAACTGGCAAAACTGTTTAAAATAGTACTCATAACAGGTGCACGCCAGGTTGGCAAGAGTTCATTGCTCGCACATCTTTTTCCCAATATACCGATTTTTGTATTTGACCCAGTTCAAGATCTGTATGGGGCACGTGCTGACCCAGACCTGTTTTTAACCAATTTTCCTGCCCCCATTATTCTTGATGAAATTCAATACGTACCAGAATTATTGCCAGCGCTTAAAAGAAAAGTTGATCGTTCCCAACAAAATGGACAATATTTTCTCACCGGCTCTCAACAACTGTCGGTTCTTAAAACAGTATCTGAAAGTCTTGCAGGACGCGTAGGTATCATAGAGCTTGGCCCCATGGTCCCTCAAGAACAGTATGGCGCACCGCTTACCAACAACTGGCTAGAGCGGTATTTGAGTAATCCGCATGAGTTTCAAAAACAGTTCAAGGGGGTCATGTCCTCTGTCCCATCACTATACGATACGTTATGGCGTGGTGGCATGCCGGGAATACTTGAAATACCAGATCAATCGGTTGCTGATTATTTTTCATCATATGTGCAAACCTACGTAGAACGGGATGTTCGTCTTCTGGAAAACATTCAAGATGTTACCTCTTTCGGACGCTTCTTTTCATTGCTCAGTGCACTCACCGCACAAGAAATAAATTTTTCCCAGCTGGGGCGAGAAATTGGCATATCACCATCCACGGCGCAGCGCTGGTTAAATGTGTTGCGGTATACGTATCAATGGCATGAAGTATGGCCTTATCATGGCAGCACTATAAAACGTATCAGTAGTAAACCAAAGGGATTTTTAAGCGATACCGGCATGATATGTTATATGCAACGTATTTCTTCTGCCCAAGCACTTGGTGGCAATCCTCTTTTAGGTGCACTCTTTGAAAGTTTCTGTTTTTCTATAATCAAAGGTCTTTCAAATGATTTATCTGTTGCTCCCTATTTTTATCATTGGAGAACGGCAGCAGGCGCAGAAGTTGATCTTGTGTTAGAGCGTGACGGTAACTTATATCCTATAGAAATAAAGTGTAAGACAAATATAACGGGCCATGATATTCGTGGTATGCATGCCTTTAGACAAACATATGCAGAAAAACATGTTATGCCCGGATTGATTATCTACGCTGGTTCAGCCTGTTATTGGATCGATGAGCATACCATTGCATTCCCATGGCATAGTCAATAGAAAAGAGTAACGCTGACCATATTTTTTGAAATAGTCATGAGTCAAAAAACGGTGACCTCATTTGTTAAAAAGAATTCGTCGCAGCCAGGCAAGCCGTAATTCGTTAAATTTTCTTCTGCTTTCATCGGGGGAACAGCTTTTTACATTTTTGGGGATTGAATCTTCGTAAATAAAACCTACTGATTCAAAATCTCCCAAAGGAATATATTTGGTGAAAAAGCCATTAAACCGCGACTTAAATGTTGCGAAATCAAAGCCGTCTTCACCAGAAAATTTGCCATACGATACTCGGCGTTTGCCGCTTGGTAAGATCACCGTGTACTTAAAAACTTCGCATGATTTACGATCCGCACCGAGTGGCGCAATTGCAAGAAGAGTAAAAAGAATAACGGGTAATTTTAGCATGATATAGCGCCTTTCATTGATGTTAAAAAATCCTCATTATAATACCATTAATCACGAAATTTTAAACTGAAAAAATGGCATCACCATAGAAGTGGTATTGCGCTCTAGAATATTTTGAAAAAATGATTAGCATATGATGCATTATGTTGTACCCATTACTCGGGGAGAGTATCCATGAAAAAACTATGTATCTACGATCATTTGCTATTAGCTACCTGGTGTATGAGTCTTTGTTTTGTTCATGAATGTACTCTCTATGGTATGAAAGATCATGATGGATGTGAAATTAGTATCACCCAACGCATGCTTAAAGCAATTTCGAAGAACGAAAATGATAAACAAGATTTACTCGCCGCCCTTGATCAAGGAGCAAATATACGCGTTGTGATCGAACACGATCAAGCAGCAAATTACTCCACACCAGTAACGTTCGCCATGTATGTAGGACGTTTTCAGTTCGCACAACTCATTGTTGATCGTTTTCCAAATGTTAACGAACTGCAGCGCGATGGACATACATTTCTGACAGCAACTACGCTCTATGCTGGTGGTTGGTATGCACTATTTTCTCATCCAGACTATGGTAGTACATTTCAACTACAAAAATCGGAACTCCTTGCTTTTTTTCAATATCTTTTGAGCAGAGGTGCTGAGGTAAATCTACCGAATGAAATGGGTAAGACAGCGCTGCATATAGCAGTTGAAAGACATTTGGATGAACAAACAAAACTACTACTTGAGCACGGCGCTGATATTTATGCACGAGATAAGAATGGCGTATCAGTGCTTGATATTGCAAACCGTCCTCTTTCTGTCACTTGCAAAGAGAAAGTATCACCATTTTGTGTTGCGCAGCAGCTTGTTCAGCGTAAACATCGCGAACTGTTACAAAATATAACTGACTTACGTAAAGAAGTAGCGCAACTCGAACAACAATTTTTTGATAAATAATTTAAGTACTATAAATCCAAAAAATCATGGTGCTGGTTGGTTAGGTTAACTTATTTCAAAGTAGAAAAAAATGATTATTAAAGATAATAGACAAGCTATTTTTTGTTTGTTAGTATATTTCAAGTTAATGTAAAGTTCATACAAATATCAATCTTAAAAAAGAGTCTTTCATGAAATGTACCACGGTATATTCTATACTCATTGCACTATCAATGGCGTATTTACCATTTCTTCTTGCCAGTAATAATAATGAGAACGGTGTCACGGTACCTAACAAAAGAATAGCACTGTTGGTACCTAATGGTTTTTGTAAAAAGTGCGAGCATATCGAAAAGCTACTAAAAGAAACACTAAAGGCGCCACATAGTTTGACATGTTTGAGCGCAAACAATGAACAAGCCCGAAAGGCATCGATTGATCACATTCTGCTCGGCACATATTCTGCTGCAATTTGTCTTGGCAGCGTGACCGCACAGGAATTATCTACAAGAGCACAACTTCAAAAATTCTCACTGCCTATTGTTAATGTTCTAGAGAACGATTCTGGTAACGATGCTGTCGATAAGCTCGCGCAGATTTTAGCTGGTAAGTAGTGTTGTCATAGCCACGAAGCTTGAGATTAACATAGCGCGCTGTTTTCTTCATATATTTACGTTAATCTCATAGTCCAAATAGTTCTTTTGCAGAACTAACTGTTGAAGCTAATGGACTCATGTTATGCGGAATAATAATGAGCTTATTATCATGTCCCGCAGTAATTTTTGGTAAAGTACGAATATATTCAATTGTCTTAATATATTCTAATGTATCTGCTTCTTCTCCTGATGCTTTTTTAATTAATTCAATAGCGTCAGCCTCAGCTTGAGCACTTTTGATACGTGCGGTAGCAATACCTTCTGCTTCAAGAATGGCAGCAAGTTTATTTGCTTCAGCTCTTTTAATAATAGCTTCTCGGTCACCTTCTGCTGCAATAACTGTTGAGCGTCGTTCTCTTTCAGCAGTCATTTGTTTTTCCATAGCACGTAAAATTTCTACTGGCGGTGTAATCTCTTGTAATTCAACGCGAGTAATAATCGCTCCCCATTTGTCTGTTGCTCCATCAAGGTTTGAGCAGAGAATTTTGTTAATGTGATCACGCGATGTAACTGTTTTATCAAAATGCATAGAGCCAATAATATTTCTTAGGGTAGTTAATGCTAACTTTTCTATGGCATACGGAAGGTTTTTGATTTCATAGACAGCTTTTTCTGGGTTATTTTCTTCTATTTTGTAATACACCAATCCACCAATTAACATTTCGACATTGTCTTCAGTAATTACCGATTGCTTTGGTAAATCGTGAACGCGTTCGCGTAAATCGATACGTTTTGGATCAGGGCCCCAGCCAATGTCGCGAGCATCTTCTATAAGAGGCCATTTAAAATGAATGCCTGCGCCAACTGTTCTATTATATTTTCCAAAGCGTTCAATCACCGCACATGATTTTTGTGGATTAATAAGAAATAGCTTGAATACATCTAAAAATGTTCTTTTTTGTTGGATGTTTGTTGATAATTGTGATAATTGCAAAGATTTTATTACCGCCTTGCGGGTAGTATTTTTCATAGGATGTGTTAGTTGAAAAAATAATAAACTGAATAGTAGCGATAGATAATGCTTCATGCTTTTTCCTTTATATAGGATTTTCAAAACAATTTTGGTGCATTATATAAAGAAAATCATATTAATGCAATGATGAAATGCTGTTACACGTGAAATCAAATTGTGTTTAATGATTATTTTTTAACTCAGATGCAGCTTCCTCATCTAAGCAATAAAATACGTTAGGATGCGAACGTAATGCCATGGCCGGAATAGTTGGAGAAAATTCTCCTTCAAGAATTTTTGCCATAATTGCCGCTTTATTTTTTCCGGTGGCCAAAAGCATGATTTGTTTGGCACGTAATATGGTGCCTATTCCCATGGTTATTGCATGGCTTGGAACATCTTCAACTTTTCCATCAAAAAAACGTGCATTGTCCGCACGGGTCTGTTCAGTTAATTTAGTGATCATTGTTTTACCATCAAATGGTGATCCTGGTTCTGCAAAACCAATGTGTCCATTGGTACCTATTCCTAAAATTTGCATATCGATAGGTCCATGTTTCTTGATTAATTCTTCATAGGATTCTGCTCGGTGCTCGAGAACCCAACGTTCTTCTTCATCATTTAATTTACTTGATGAACTTTCGATAAATCTTTTTGGAAAAGCTTTATCAAGACCAAAAATCTCGCTGATGGCAAGATCTTCTTCATCTTTTGCATAACCATTTGGTATATAAATATTTTGAGGTTGAACTAAGGCATTAAATAAATGAGTCCACATAAAATGATGGTACGATTGTTTATGATTTGGTGGTAATCCAACATATTCATCTAAATTAAAGGTAGTAACGTGAGAAAGATCTATATTTTCTTTTGGTACAATCTCTTTAAATTCATTATACGTAGGAATCGGGGTACTGCCCGTTGCCAATCCTAAAGCTGTTGGTTTTTTTTGAGCATTGTTTGCTACTATGCAGTTCGCAATCTTTCGAGCACATATTTTGCCAATAGACTCTTTGTCACTACAAATTTGAATTTGAACTGATTGTGCCGCTGCTATATGGGTACAATCAAAAAACAGGATGTGCAACAGAACAATTCGAATAAGAATAAGAGATTTTTTCATACCATCACTCCTTTTTTTATAGATCATGTTTCCATTTTAATGATTTCAGGTGAGGCTATCAAAAATGTTAAAGTCAAGCAAATTAACAAAAACTTATTTATGCTATTCTCAAAAGTAGTAAGACTTCTCCTTCATAGACTTGTTGCTATCTCCGTTCACTTTAGACCAACATAAATATTTAAAACTAAATGGTGATGATCATTTACAAAAAAAATTGAAGTTCAATATTTTCGTTTACCACGAAATTATCTGGCAACCGACTAATAAAACTAGTTGTTTATCTATCTTTTAATTATCAATTCTTATCCCTAGCTTTAAATGCCATATTACCAATATGCTTTGATTCCGGCTTTCATCGCTCCTTCAAGAGTACCATCAACACATTCTGAACCTGGAAAGCAAAACTCCGAAGGAGAATATTGTTCAGTACTGTACTTAAATATAGCAAATGCCATCTTCTCCAGATCACCATTATAAGTAAGGCGACAAATTTTTTCCAAAGATCCATCAGGAGAAATACTCATTAAGTGAATAAATTTTCCTTTAATATCCGGATAATATTTACATGCGGACTTAAGAAGTTTTTTTTCATTAAATACTTTTACTCGTTCTTTTATCTCTTCTTGAATAACCATAGGAATGGCCATATCCTCTTTTATCATTTTGGGTTCCTTTTTATATTAAAATGGTTCACAAAAATTCTACGACTGCCTCTTTTTTTTGGAAGAAGTTAACACTCTCTTTTTGGTCACAACGAGAGCCTTTTTTTTAGTTTTTTTCAAAGGCTCTTCTGTCATTTCAACAATATCAATTCCAAACAACTGAGAAAGATCACCATCACTCGCTTTTGCTTTAAAATTAGACGCTAAGCCGAAAGAAACATTGTTTGTTGCACTCAACAAAAGCTCATTGTGATCAATTTGACGCAACAAAAATAACTGTTCAGGAGAATCATCAAGTCGAATTCCAACACCATACAAAACGGCACTAACATGTTTACACATCAATGCATAATCAGGACAAGAACAATCAAATTTAATTTCCTTATATTTTGGAAATAATCCCTTACCTGGATTCGAGACAATCTGCATAATATGCTGTGAAAATTTTCCCTGCAATAATTCCACCAATGAATTAATTTTACCAGAACATTCAGCAATAAGATTACGCCACAATGCAGGAGAAGCTGCCACAATAGTAATCCGCACCTTATATAAACTTGTTCCACAAACAAGAGCATTAATTTCACCAGATTTTATTTTAAGATCCAAAACAGCACCATTGGTAACATACGTACGACCACGCCCTAAACGATATGCACAATCTTCATATGTTTTAAGATTACCAAACCAAGCCTTACCCCAAAATGTTTTTGCTTGTAAACGGCCTTGCACAACAATTGGTTCTAAATCACTATTTTTTTCTTTAAGTTTAGCCACATGATACGCAATGTTTTTTTTACGTTCAGCGGTAGTTGTATACTCGCCATAACTATACCAACTCATCGTTGCATTCCCTTTTTAGCTTAATCATCTCCAAGCGCACTTTTAAGATCTAATGAAATAACATCAATTAATTGCGCATCGGTTAACTCAGAAAGTACAACTTCTTGCCCTGATTGCATAATTGCATCTACCAATAAACGCTTCTGCATTATAATTGCGTCAATTTTCTCCTCGATTGTACCACGACAAATAAATTTGTGAACAAGCACATTTCTTTTTTGACCAATACGATAAGCTCGATCAGTCGCTTGATTTTCTACAGCAGGATTCCACCATCGATCAAAGTGAATAACATGAGATGCATTAGTAAGATTTAAACCAGTGCCACCCGCCTTAAGCGATAAGACAAAAAATGGTGGTCCATAATCCTGCTGAAATTCAGCTACCAAAGCAGCTCTCTTTTTCACCGCAGTGTCTCCATGCAGTTCAAGTCCCTGTCGACCAAAAATAGCGGCAAGAAATTTTGACAAGGTTGGAATTATTTCACGAAATTGTGTAAAAACAAGAACCTTTTCCTGTTTTTGAGCAATAATAGTACAAAGTTCTTGTAAACGAATAAACTTACCGCTTGCCTCTGGTGGATATTGGGCATGGCCAAGCCACTGATTAGGATGATTACAAATTTGCTTTAATCGCATCAAATAAGAAAGTATCAATCCATGACGCTTTATACCATTAACGCCGTTATCAAAAATAGCGCTCAGCTCATCAACTGATTTTTGATAAAGAATTGCTTGCTGCTTTGTTAATACACAATATGCATCCAATTCAGTTTTATCTGGTAAATCATTTATTACGCTTTTATCATTCTTAAGCCGCCGCAAAATATAGGGACTTACCAATCGCTGAATTGCGGCATAGACAACCTTCTGCTGTTTGTCATCATCATTGTTAAGTAACGTGACAAATTTTTTAGCTGATCCTAGAAGCCCCGGTGCAATAAAATCAAACAATGACCAAAGATCGAGTAAACTATTTTCTATAGGAGTACCCGTTAAGGTAAATTTAACAGATCCATTCAACTTCTTAAGAGCCCGTGTTTGCTTAGCATTTGGATTTTTAATAGCCTGCGCTTCATCAATAATAATCATGTCCCACGTAATAGTTGATAAAAAAATCAACTTATTAATTAATCCATAAGTAGTTATAACAAGATCAATATCGGTTAAATCTGGTATTTTTGTTACATCCAAATTCATTTCAGAACGGTGAAGAACAATAACACGTAACCCTGGTGCAAATTGCTTAATTTCTCTTAACCAATTACCCAAAAGAGATGCTGGAACAATCAAAAGGTGTTTCTTGTCGACACATTTTTTTTGTATAACAAGCAAATGAGACAATATTTGAATCGTTTTACCAAGACCCATGTCATCTGCTAAACAACCACCAAGCCGCATGCCATAAAGAGTCCATAACCATTTAACTCCTTGCAATTGATAAGGTCGTAATTGCGCTCGTAGTTCTTGAGCCAAAATATCTGTAATTGTTTGATCTACATTTATAGTAGGATTACGTATAAAAGCTAAAATTTCTTGTAAATAGTTGCCAGTAACTACTGTAGACCAGGCAACAATATCTTCCGAAATAACATCTGACTCAGCTATATCGCTAATACCTGCAAGTATACGAAAACCTTCTGCCAATGATATGCCATGCTTAGTAAATTTTTTCCAATGCCCCAAAACTTGATTAAGCTTTGCATTGTCAAGTTCCAACCACTGCCCACGTATACGGACAAATTTATCTTCGGTCATCAAAATATTTTCAATCTCTTGTGGCGAAAGCTCCTCACCGTCTGGCAGCAAAACATGAATGTTAAAATCCAATAATGAATCAAGGCCAGCAAGTGCCTGCGATTGTTCACCAATTTTTATTGTCACCACAGGCCGTGGCACTTGCTTTATATTCCACCAATTTGGCACACGAATTTTTAGACCTGCCTCTTCAAAAATAGGAATATCTTTTAAGAATAAATATGCTTGAGAAGTATCCCATGCTGTCGCCTGAAAAAGTTCCCCGCTATCTATAAGACCAGATAAAAATGCGCTTTTCTGAGCAGCTCTTTGTATAGGAACTAGTAACTTCAATAATAAAGATTTTCTCTTATCAGAAGAACTTTCCTGCAATGCTCGACCAAGAGGAATATGTGATAAAGGCGAGCTATC
>Ga0207093_1080_pt1 | contig 15634 bp, 14 predicted proteins | sample Alteio_BWMinHeat_89_FD_153519 | JGI IMG/M metagenome (GOLD analysis project Ga0207093, IMG submission 153519) | Enriched cells from forest soil in Barre Woods Harvard Forest LTER site, Petersham, Massachusetts, United States -... | ecosystem: Environmental > Terrestrial > Soil > Temperate forest >... | reverse complement strand
AAAATAAATCGAATACTCAAATCAAACATGTCAAAAATGCTTATCTAGCACTGGACGATATTGTTGTAGGTTCTGGTAATCGAATTCCATTATATTTATTTGGGTTGATTTATTGATGCAAAGTATACCTCAGGAGATCCCACCGAAGTCCGCATTGTTAAGAGGCATGGCGGGTTTGGATTACTTTTTTCTCCCTATGATAAAATGACATTCTAAAATCTAATTAAAAAAATATAATATAAACAATAAGTTATATATTATTATCATATAATAATATATTTGATATTTTTATCAAATGAGATTATACTGAGAACTGAGGGTATTTTAGAGCTTAAACAGGATCACTATGCATTCATTCCAAGAAAAATCCAAGATCAACCCCGCAAAAAAGAATGCAGTTGCATTGAAAGCATTTTTTAAAATCACGGACAAATGGGGATTAACAAGTGAAGAAGAAAGTATATTATTAGGTATTCCTCTCTCAACACTATATCGTTGGAAAAATAAAAAAGACGGTGTATTAAGCCATGATACTTTAGAACGTATTTCTTATGTTCTCGGTATTTATAAAGCATTAAGAATTCTCTTACCAACAGAAGACACCGCAAATCAATGGATTAAAAAAACCAATCAAGCATTTTTATTTAATGGCAAAAGCGCATTAGATAAATTAATGCAAGGTCATGTGATCGATTTAGCCGATGTTCGTCGTTATTTAGACGCAGAACGTGGCTGGTAGTAATGATAGATACATTAAAAATCATTTCATTAGATCAACAAAAACAATATCGCATTATTCCTTCTGTTTTTCCTGCTATTAATTTTTTTGAAGAATTTGTAGATAATGCAGCAGAAATGGAAACACTCATTGAAATTGAAAGCTTAACCAATCCAAGAATTCGACAAGAAGTGGGAGAAATATTTTTAGTACCTGTAGAAGATAGAGTCAAAGGCCCCGGTTCTTCTGTCGTTATGGCAAGCTTTACGCATATTTATAGACCTTCGCGATTTAGCGATGGCAGTTATGGTGTTTACTACGCGGGATTAACATTAGAAACGGCTATTAAAGAAACGGTATTTTATCGCGAAAATTTTCTGCGCGCAACTCATGAACTTGCTGGTGAAATAACGATGCGTGTTTATGAAGGCACTATTGTCAAACCTTTACATGATATTAGATATCCTCTCTTTCAATCACTACACGATCCTGATAATTATACACAATCTCAACAATTTGGTAAAAAGTTAAAAGAAGAAAAATCATGGGGAGTAATTTACCATAGCGTAAGACATCCGGGTAATCATTGCATTGCCGCATTCCGCCCGCCTACGATTTCCATTCCACAACAAACATCACACTTAAAATATTATTGGAACGGCAAAAAAATTTCCGCTGTTTATGATGTAAAAAGTGTGATGGGTTTTAATTAACCTTATATTGCATGGCGTTGTTGCATCAATATTCCTTCTTAAGCAGGAGATCCCTCCCCGCGTGCTTTAAGCGGGGATCTCCATCTAATGTAGATGAATTCTCATACAGGGATGACGGGACATGCCTCAGGGAAGTGTGTACTACACTACATTTAACCTATTAAGATTATTTTCCCTGTTGCTTTTCCTGACTCTAGAAATGCATGCGCTTCGCTAGGTTGATCTAAAGTAAAAGGGTGGGGATCGATCAGTGGTTTTAATTTTTTTTCGTTTGCGAGTTTGGTTAATTCCCTCAGAATTTTTCCGTGATTTTCGCGATTTTGGCCTGTTAAAATAGGCAAGATGACAAAAACTACCGATAAATTAAGTGCTTTATTGTGCATAGGTGTTAAATCGTGGGTGGAACGTGCGGCGGTTGTGACTACCGTACCATTGCGCGCTGCAGCGAACAAAGAACGATCTAGATTAGGCCCGCCTACAGTATCAAATACAATATCAAAACCTTTGTTATCCGTGAGTCGCTTGACATAAGCTTCCACATTTTCTTCATTCGCATGAATGACTTCATCAGCGCCCAATGATTTTGCCAATGAAAAATCATCATGGCTACGCACAGTCGTATAAACTTTTGCGCCAGACCAATGCGCAAGTTGCACTGCCATATGACCGACACCACCAACGCCACCGTGAATAAGAACAGTATTGTTTTTGTTGAGATGCGCTTTTGTGAATAATGCTTCCCACGCAGTAATACCAACCAATGGTAATGCTGCTGCCTCCGCCATTGAAAGTGTTTGTGGTTTTTTTGCAATTAATTTTGCATCAACCAACATCCACTCAGCGAGTGCACCACTAGCACCACGACAACCACCTGCGTATCCATACACTTCATCACCTACTTTAAATTCTTTAACGTCAGCAGAAACCGCATCAACAACACCCGCAACATCGCCATGCAACACCGCCGGAAAATCAGGTGAAATCGCTGGTACAAGACCACTGCGAATCTTGCAATCAATTGGATTAACACTGGTTGCGAATACTCTGACAAGCACATGCCCTGGCTGCAACACAGGTTTAGGTATTTCCATTTTTTTAAAAACCGAAGGATCTCCAAATTGGGTGATGACATGTGCTTTCATTGATATTCCTAATTAAATTTTTTCTTCGTGTTCGAGTAACCAGCAAGCTGGCGAAATAATCTTCTGTGTAAGTTAAATCTTTTATTTAAAATATCTTCTTAATATTTCCATCCTTTAAATAGGATATAAGGAGGATGGTTTTCTTCCATAATTTTTTTATTATATCCATATTTCTTATTATAAATAGTCATACTATCGACAGGAATCAGAATTATATCACGTATATGGGGAATAACTTGGCTTGCTGTCCATAACAAAGCATACTCACCCATTTGAACTAAAGCTTTATCCATACCAAATTCATTCGATACAACTCCATCTTCGCGATTTAACTCATCAAATGCCATGGCAAACAGAATAGGATTTGCTATATCAGCTGCAACTTGGAATACAGTCAGAAAAAATGATGCGGTCATTCTTGACTTAAAACGCACAATCACTTCATAGCTTTTACTAACGACTCTTTGTGCGTAACTAAACATTAAATGCTCCCTAATAGTGCATTATTGCTAGTTTCTAAGACGTATTCGCCAAAAGTGGTGCGTAATGGATTATTTTTATTGGGTCTTAATTCTTTGACAAATAATTATCCTGGGGATATGTTAGGCCTGACATTTCTAAAAGTCAAATTGATTCGCAATCCGCATTTCTTGCGCGTAGGAGGTATTCTATGTTTCCAATAATGCTGTGTTTCCCCGCGCATTATACATAAACTTCCATGATTTAATTCTACAGCAATTAAATTGTTATCGATTTTATGTTTAAACTGTAATGTCCGTGTTTCTCCTAGCGAAATGGAAGCAATAATGGGTTCATTTCCAAGTTCCGCCTCATTATCACTGTGCCAGCCAATATAGTTGTTACCATCTTCATAAAGATTACAGAGCACGCTGTTAAACTTATAATTAAATTCATTCAATAAGTTATCACGAATATCTAATAAAATAATTGGCCATGGGTTGGTCGGATGATCCGTTCCAGAGTAACGGTAATGAACATCAGGATCTCCATAAAATGCAGTAAGACGTGGACATTTAATATTTTTTCCGAATAAAGTAATTTCTTCTGTTTGCCAATCCAATTCTTTAGCAAGCTCATTTAGTAATTTATTTGCATAAGATTTTTTTAACCAATCATTATACAATTCAACTATTCCATCTTGATTAAGTAATGTCTGCATGTGATTACCTTATCAGAGAGCACTAACGGTAATTTTTGCTTCGTGTTCGAGTAGCCATTTTTTGCGGGTGATGCCTGCGGCGTAGCCGCCTAGGTTGCCATTAGCATTGATAACACGATGGCAAGGGACAATGATGGCGAGTGGATTGGTGCTGTTGGCTTGCGCCACTGCGCGGAATGCGGTGGGTTTTCCTATGGTTTCTGCAAGTCGTAGATAGGATTTTGTTTTGCCGTATGAAATTTTTGTGAGTGCTTGCCAAACTTTTTGTTGGAAAGGGGAACCTAAATAACGAATTGGTGTTTTGAAATTTTTTAATGTGCCATTAAAATAATTTATTAATTCTTCACGAATAGAACCGATTGGCTTTGTTATTTCGGTTATCAATTTAGATTTCGTTTTTTGTAGGAACCGAATTATTTTTTGTTCGAATGCTTTTCTATCCATAAATTCTAAAAGATACAATGCAGTTTCATCGGCGATCGCAATCATGGGCCCTAATGGTGTATCTAAATACGCTGCGTTTAAATGGGTATGGTGTGCGGAATATTGAGATGAAACTTTTATGATATGAGAAAAAATATCTTTCATGTACTGATTCCTCTTAAAAATAACCATCTCTTGATGGATGTTGTTGCATAATTTCTCTGGTATGCGTCATCCCGCATGCTCCTAGCGGGAATCTCCAGCTTAGCAAGAATCTCAATAAGCAGGAGATCCCCGCTAAAAACATGCGGGGATGACGAATGTTTTCTGGATCCCGCGGACAAGCCGCGGGACGACGGATTCACAACAAAGCCTTTCTTGATGAGAGGTTATTGTCTGAATTAAGCCACTTCTTTGCATTTGCAAATCCAAGCTAACAATAATCCTGCCAAAAACCAGCCAACCAAAAGATCAGCCATATTGACTAAGGTATATAATGTATCAATTTTAAACCAATTCCAGCCGGGTAAATAAGCCACAATGCCTACAGTCAAAGCAAATACTTCAACAAACCCTAAACGTCCTAAATAACTTAATTTAGTACGGCACAACATCCAGGCAACTAATATTGCCGAGAAAAATTGGATTAATATACTCACCATCATCGCTTGCACCATGGAAGACATGCCTTGTAAATGCGCGGAAACAAATAGCATAGGTTGTGGTTGCGCAGATTGCGTCGTTGCAGAAATAGCTGACATAGGTGAAAGATAAACGCCCGAGTGAGGAGCATTGGCTTGAATCACTTGACTGACTGCTTTCTCATCGGTAAATCGATGTAATGTCATACTATGCCATGGCAGATACATCCAGGAAACATATCCCCAAAAAAACAATACTAAACCACCTAAAATACCTGCTTTTAAATATGTTGTCATACTGTACTTCTCCTTGTAAATGAAAAAACCCACGAATTTAAGGTGCTTATTATATCTTGTTTTAAACGGTATTGCTGCATAAATACGTTCTAATACACATAAAATTCATTAAAGTTTTGATTTTAAAATAGAGGCCTGTTGCTTTAAATCAGAGCCTATAAAATTATGTGATCGACCACCATCAACTGTCATGGTAGTACCATTCATCCATTTATTACTTATAATACTTGATACAGCTTTCGCAACATCCGCAGGTTCGCCAGTAAAACCTAATGGAATACTACTAGCCCGTTGTTGCCATAAGTTTGGTTGATGCATCCATATGTGTTTATTCAAATTCGTCGCAATCAAACCTGGAGCCACTTCATTGACTCGAATTTGAAAATAAGATAGAGATGGATCGGAAGCTGCTGCGCCAACAATTCCATGCGTTCCCGCTTTACTGACTTCATAAGGAAGTAGACCTGTAAATACATTTCTACTAATAGATGTGATGAAAACAATACAGTAATCTGCTAATAAACTCAATTTGGCAGATGAATTTAAAAGCTTATCAGTTATTTCTATCCCTTTTTCTTTATAGGCTTTTTGAATTCTTTGTAATTGTTTTTCCTGCATTTTTTTACCAAACTGTTGTAGTAAGAAAAAAGGCGTTTTCGTATTCACATTATGTGTATCATCCCAATCTTTTTCGGTAATTTCAAATAAAGGTTTTCTACATATAATGCCTGCATTATTTACCAATACATCTACCTCTCCATCAAAAAACTCGTAACTTTTTTCCACAAGCAGTTTAACAGAAGCCTCATTTAAAAAATTAACTTTGAGTGCTTTTACTCGTACACCTAGTTTACTTATTTCTCTCACTGTTTCAGTTGCAGATTTATCATCAGAACAATAGGTAAAGAAAATATTATTTTTTTCTTCAGCAAGTTGCAAAGCAATGGCTTTTCCAAGACCATTGTTTCCTCCTGTTATCACTATATTCTTATTTCTTGCTATCATATTCACTCTCAATTTAGAATTGATGATTCAATTTATCTTTTTTAGTTTTTAAATACTGTTTGTTATGCGCATTTAAAAAAACCGGCATGGCTTCCTGTGCAATAGTAAATTCGCCGACAGTGGAAAGACCAGAAACTTTATGTGGATTATTCGTCAATAAACGGAAATGCATAATGCCGCGCTGTCTAAGAATATCAGCTGCAATCAAATATTCACGAGAATCCACTGGAAGACCTAATTGTTCATTGGCTTTGACTGTGTCAAACCCTTGCTCTTGTAACGCATATGCTTGGATTTTATTAAAAATACCAATACCACGGCCTTCTTGATTAAGATAAATTAAAATCCCGCCTTCTTCTTGTAAACGATTCAAAGAATAATGTAATTGCTCACGACAATCACAACGCAATGATCCAAAAATATCGCCCGTCATGCAAGAAGAATGAATTCTTACTAAACAAGGCTTGGTATTATCTAATGGTAATTTGCTAATGATTAAATGTTCTTTGCCATTTTCTATTTCTTTAATTGCGGTGACTTCAAAATCACCGTAATGTAACGTAGGCAAATTTGCTACGACTGAATTTAAAATATTATTTTTTATCATGGTTTGCTCGCCTCAAGAAATTTTTCAACATATTTTCCTAAAATATCTACTTCAATATTTATTTTGCTGCCGATTTGATAATGTTTAACGCAAGTCACTTGTTGCGTGTGTGGAATAAAAGTCACTGTCACTTTGTCATCTTTTACATCAACAACGGTAATACTCATGCCATCGATAGTGATATAGCCTTTTTTTACGATGTATTTTGTCATTGTACTGGGCACAGTCATGGTAACTAATAAAGCGCCCTTCCCATCTTGTTGTAGTGCAATGATCTCCCCAATACCATCGACATGTCCTTGCACATAATGACCGCCGATACGAGCATTGGCTTCTAGCGATCTTTCTAAATTCACTTCACTGTTTAACACAAGTTCTGAAAAACAGGTTAAGCGTAATGTTTCAGGAACAACGTGAAATTCCATGGTATTTTCAAATAAAGCGGTCACCGTTAAACAAACACCATTCACAGCAATGCTATCGCCCACCATAATATCTTGAAACATTATTTTCGGTAGGATAGTCAACACCAAACAATCTTCATGCCAACGCAATCCACAAAGAATACCTATTGTCTCTACAATACCACTAAACATAAGCCACCTGCTGGCAGTGAGAAACAAGATGACAATCTTGATCTAATGCACTAAATGACATATGGGGCAAGGTATATTTCATAGCTGATCCAATAATAACAGGTGCAAGATAGACATGAATTTGGTTCACTAAATTTTCTGCAAAAAAACTTTCAAGCACTGTTCTACCGCCTTCAACCAATAAACTAGTCAGTTGGCGAGCGCCTAATTCATTTAATAAATGAGGTAAATCGACATATCCCGTTTTTTTAGGCATTGTTGCATAATTCACTGGATCCCGCGGACAAGCCGCGGGACGACGTATATAGGGGATTTGTAAAATTTCTACGGTTTCCGCTGACCATTGTTTGATGCGGTTTTGCGGAATTGTTTCTGTGGTCACTAACAGTGTTTTATAAGCATCTGTCAATAACGTGAGTGTAGGGGAAAGTTGTCCTTGGCTCGTTAGCACGATACGCAACGGTTGTTTATCAGTAGCAGAATCATGATTAAATAATCTTGCGGTGAGTGTTGGATTATCGATGCGTGCTGTGTTAGCGCCAATTAAAATAGCATCAACCGCTCTACGTAACTGATGAGAATGTTGATGCGATGATTGACCTGAAATAATAGGGCTATCTTCAGCATTCACCGTCATTTTTCCATCTAAAGACATCGCCCATTTAGCGATAACATAAGGTTTTTTTTGTGTGATATAATGAAAAAATATTTGATTTAACTGTTTTGCTTTTTCTTCTAAAATACCCACTTCAACTTCAATGCCTGCTGTACGTAATGCGGCAACAGTTTTTCCAGACATTAACGGATTAGGATCGAGACAAGCGACATAAATTTTTTTCAGTTTTGCACGTATTAATGCATCAACACAAGGTGGTGTTCTACCGGTATGACAACATGGCTCTAAGGTAACATAAGCAGTCGCATTTTCAGCGAGCGGCCCCGCCATCGCTAATGCGTTAATCTCTGCATGATGTTGCCCGGCTTTTAAATGATAACCCTGACCAACGATAGCTTGATCGCGCACAATCACACACCCCACCATAGGATTGGGCGACACTGTATAACGCCCTTGTTCAGCGAGGGTTAATGCTAAATCCATGTATTCTGTGTGGGTCATGATGTGCCCTCAAAAAATATATTTTTCAGGGCGATAGAACGCGCAATAATGCTGTGACTTCTTTTATCCGGACTGTAACCGTCGGCCTTGGTTTCTCACCAAATCTGCTGACCCTTCTCTTTAAAAAGGCGCTCGCGGGCTCGTTTATAAAATAAACATACCGCCGGTGGGGAATTTCGCCCCGCCCTGAAGACGCTACAAAAATAACCTTTTATGAGGATGATGTCAATTGTAAATGCGCGTGGTTTTTCAATAATTCGCCAAAAGCCTCTGCCGATATCGGTCGACTAAAATAATAACCTTGTAACAGATGACAATGATGTTCTTTCAAAAAGAGTGCTTGTTCCAATGTTTCAATGCCTTCTGCCGTCACTGTGATATTTAGTTTTCTCGCCATGCTAATCGTATTAGCAATAATGATTCTACTCTGTTCATTCGCAGTAATATCTTGCACGAAAGATTTATCAATTTTCAATTTATCAATGGTAATTAATTTAAGATTACTTAATCCAGAATACCCTGTGCCAAAATCATCAATCGATAAACTGATCCCTAATGTTTTAAGTTGTTTTAAAATAGGAATAATATCGCGCTTAAATGCTTCTGACTCTGTTAATTCCAATTCCAGAAACTCGGGCGATAAATGACTCTCAGCCAAAATACCCGTCACGGTTTGTATAATATTTTTTTGTAGTAATTGTCTTGCTGATAAATTAACGGCTATTTTTAAAGAATGGAATCCTAACCCATGCCACGCTTGTAATTGATGACAAGCCGTACGTAACACCCATTCTCCTAACGGTAAAATAATACCGTTTGCTTCCGCCAACGGAATAAATTTATCCGGTGCAATCATACCAAACACTGGATGTTGCCAACGTACCAAGGCTTCTGCCCCGCAAATTTCACCGGTTTCTAAACTGACAAAAGGTTGGTAATGCAACATGAACTCTGTGTTCAATAATGCAGAATGCAAGCCACTTGCTAATTCTAATTGTTTAGAAGTATCCGCATTAATTTCATTTCTATAAACATTATAATGATTACCGCCATGTTGTCTTGCATGCCACATAGCGGCATCTGCATTCATCAGTAACACATTGACTTTTTTTCCATCTTTTGGATAAAGACTAATGCCAAGGCTGACGGTTAATTTAATTAATTGTTTTTCTGCATCGATGGGTTCTTCAAAAATACTGAAGATTGGCTTAACATATTGTTCGATATTTTCCGCATCTTTGATTGAATCTACCAAAATAACAAATACATCTTTGCGCGATAACGTAACAATATAATTTGTGCTTTCATAAGGCATAGGATGAAATTTGTCTTGAAAACGTTGCGCAATTATTTTAATCACCAAATCACCAATCGCATGCCCAAGACCATCATTAATTTTATCGATTTCATTAATATGCAAGAAAATAATCATGAATGCGTTTTGATTTTGTTCTGCGAGTTTAATAGCGCTACTCATATATTTTACCAGAAGCCTTTGATTAGGTAAGTTGGTGAGTAAATCATGGGTCGCTTGGAAAGTAACTAATTTCAAAGAATTTTCTAATTCTAAAGTGCGTTCTTTCACTCGTTGTTCTAAAAATTTGTTAATATTTTCTAATTTTTGATTAAGAATAACGTTTTCAAAACTTAATTTAAAAAATCGCGTGACTAAGCGGTAGCCAATATAGATTGCCGTTAGAAAAAATATCAGTAATATAACAAAACTCAAGGAATAAGAAATGTCTAATTTACTGTCCTTGCCCGTCGTCCAAATAGAATAAAATCCCGAATACAAGTGCACACTTAAATAAGGTAATACCACACAAACATTAGCGATAACACACGCCGTATAATCAGTCACCGTACCAAAACTAAAACCAACTAAACAAAGTTGTAGAATCGTAATAATATAAAGTTGATAGTGAGCATCATCATTAGTATAAAGAAACGCGATACATCCCATCGTTAAACAAAGCATTACCATGGCAAGATGATAATTTTTTTTCGCAAACGCCCATTGTATGGTTTGACTGGGAGTAATATGGCGATTTTTGTAAACAAACCCCCAATTAAAAAGATTGGCAATCGTAAGAAACATATACCAGATTAACAAAGTCGTGAGAGAAGTTTTATGATGCAGCGTCAGAACAATAATAAGTCCAGCAAACATATTTAACATGCCGCCGTAAACAATCATTTTGTGCTGAAATTTGTTGAGCTCTAGTTCAACTTTGTAACCTATTTCAGCTTCTTCCGTGAGACTTAAAACACTGGTCATTGCCAAAAATCCTGATTTATCAATACGCTAATCCTAGACATAACGGATTGTATTTAATATACTAGCATAACTTCATGAGATAAAAAGGACTTACACATGATTAATAAACGCTTGCGAAAACTATTTTCATTATTGGGTGTTTCCCTGGCAACACTTAGTATTTCCCCTTACAGTTTTTCCTCTGACTTCAGTTTGCCTTTTTATAATGCCTCCGAATTAGGAAATACTTATGCGGGTTGGGCCGCTTATGCAAATGACGCCAGCACATCTTATACGAACCCAGCAGGCCTTAGCAGAATTACTAATCCACAATTTATTGCATCTGCCATTAGTGTGCAAGGTAGCGTGCCTTTTGTAGGCACAGCGTCAACACCGGTTGCTAGTGTGACAGGCAAAACCAATGGCTCAGCCGGCGGTTTCGCACCTATGTTATATCTGTCTGCCCCTGTGTTTAATAACAAAAATATTGTGCTAGGATTCAGTGAAAACGTACCCTTCGGATTAGGAACAGATTACGCCAAAACTTCTCTTGTCCGTTACGCTGCAACACGCACACAAGCCGTTGATCTAGACTTAAGTCCTAGTGCAGGTTTCAAGATAAATGATCAGTTTTCTGTAGGTATAGGCTTGGATGTACAGCGAATCACGATTACCCTCAATCATATGTTTGGACCACCGCTTGCGATTCCTGATTTTGAAGGCCAAAATCATTTAAATGGCTGGGGTGTTGGTTATCACGCAGGTGTTTTATACCAATTTATTCCATCCACACGTGTAGGCGTTAGCTTCAATTCACAATCTGTTTTTCATACAACAGGCGACAGCATTTTATTTACACCCATTTCTGAAATACGTACAACCAGTCAAAAAATCAATATTACTTTGCCAGCGCGCGCGCAAGCCAGTCTTTACCATGATTTAAATCGTTGCTGGGCATTAATGGGTTCTGTGCTTTATACGCACTGGAGCACATTGCAACAAGTAATATTGCAAAATACCGTGACACCGATAGGTGTTATTCCTGTCATCATTCCTTTTCAATATCATGATACTTTTGATTATGCAGTGGGCGCTAACTTTGCACCGAATAATCAATGGATATTACGTGCCGGCGTGCAATTTCTCAATGCCCCTTCCAACGCACGTGATCGCGCACCTAATGATCCAACAGGGAAAATGCGCTTAGTCGGTATCGGTACCCATTATCAACAAAATAAATGCATTGGTTATGATCTTTCTTATGCGCATAATTTCTTTGGGCGTACCACGATTAATTATGTCACACCGCTTGCATCCGTGATTGGGCATTCTCACCCCAGCTCAGATGTCTTTGGTGCACAACTCACTTGGAACATCGTTTGATACGTTTGCAGTAACCCACGTGCGGGAAATATATTCTAGTACCGCACGTTTTACTTTTTCATCCCGAATAAATAAATGATTGCCCTCATACCTGTTAAAATAGCAGGCTTTTTTAGTGTGCCCAGCCCATCCTAATTGGTCTTCTAATGTCACCCAAGCATCTTCATTCCCTGAAAGAACTGTCATGGCAATATCTAATGGCCCTGCATCAAAATAATCATAGCTTTTAACAATATGCATATCTGCGATAAAAATGGGTAAAACAATTTTTAACATTTCTTTTTTTAAGAAAACACTGGCTATTTCATCCAAGCCATTATCAGAAAAAACATGCGTCACTTTTTCTAATGTTTCATCGCTTAATACAGAAGAATTTGCTAAATCAAATAAATCAATATGATATTTTCTTAATTGCGATAAAATACGGTCAAGACTTTTTGTAGGCATTCGAGGATCAGGAAAAGCTGATACAAAAAGATGTTGTGGTAACGGCAAATGCTTACGACGCAGAGCACGTGTTAACTCAAATGCGAGTAATGCGCCAAAACTATGCCCAAAAAAAGCAAAAGGAGAATGTAATATCTCCTTGATCTGATCTAACAGATTAGCAACGATTTCTTGAATATTATCAATTAAAGGCTCAGATAAGCGATTTTCACGACCCGGCAATTGCAACGCACAAATTTCAACATCAGGTAAATGATGATGCCAATCTGCAAAAACAGAAGCACCACTACCACCATAAGGAAAACAAAATAGTTTATATGGCGGCGATGGATTTTTAGCTTGGCGCATTAACCATACATTTGTGTGTGTTGTCATCGACTCGGCACTTTGGTCATTTAGCATAAATGTCATCATTTCAGTCAAAGAAGGTCCCGAAAGAATACTCTGCATAGGATAAGTCACAGCAAACGTTGACTCGATGTCTGCAGAAAACGAAATAGCCATTAATGAATCGATACCAATTTCACGCAATGGTTTATGAATATCAATATCGGTTGGCAACATTGCAAACAAATGAGATGCTTTTTTTAATAAGAAAGCCATGACACTGGCTCTCTTTTCTTCTAGCGTTAGAGAGGATAAATCAATTTTAATGTTATTATCGCTTAATGTCACATTTTCATTTAACTGTGACATTGTTAGACCTTCACATTCAAAAATAATATTGCCTTCATGATCTATTAAATAAAAATTACCATCATATTGGCCATCATTTTCTCGAATGTTAATTAACTCCGCATATAAACACATGGAATAATTTTTTATACCGTAAAAATGTATTTTTTTAATGTGCGATGCAATAAATGGTTTAATTAAATGTTCAGGCAATAACATGAATAGCGATTGAATACATCCATCAATAATCCCTGGGTGAATCATCAACGAAAACGCATCTCGTTTGGCAGCCGTTTTTGGCTCACGAAATTCACAGAAAATCTCATTATTATTTTTCCAATATTGTGAAGTCCAGCGTATACTATCGCCCAATGGCATGCCCATGCTTAATACCCGCTGTGCAAATTCTTCAGCATTTCCTGATGAAAAATCACATTTTTTGATGAGTTCGCCCTTGGATAAAGCATGACTTGATTTATTCGTAAATAATATATATCCTGTCGCATGTTTGACCCAAGTGTGACTCTCCGTACTACTATAAAAAGTAAATAAATATTTTTCATTGTTAATATATTCAAAAATTAATTGCACTTTTACTGATGTACCGTCTGGTATATAAATAGGCGAAGTAAAATGAATATCTTCCGCAACAAAAGTCTTAGCATTGTGTATAACAGCGGTCGCATACCCTAACATTTCAAGATAATAACCCGCATGTAAAAAATTAAACGAATCATGAATTTCCGGCATGACTTTAGTACTAAATTCAAACTCAAATTGATTTTCTATCACGGGTGAAAATAATTTCAATCGTCTAAATGGATAAGCAATAGACGGATGACTCATAATTTTTAATTTTGGCCAATATTCGATAGCATGTTGCCATGGATACGCTGGCAAATCTAATGTCATGTATTTTTTATCTAAATAAATTTTTTTCCAGTCAACAGCTTGCCTATTAACATAATTTTTCGCCATTTCCGAGGTAGGATTCCTATTATTTTCATGGGGAAATGTGCGCATTTCTTTATCAAGATTCACAAAGACATTTTCAATAGCGCTCACGTTATCCCAAGAAAGAATTTGGATTCTTTCAAGTACTTCTATCAATTCAGCAATGGAGCGAGTAATAATAGCAATACGACAAAAATAATGTGAACGTCTGAGCTGTGTGTTATAACATAATTGTGTTAGAGAAAGTAATGCATTCTTCTTTAAAAACGTTATCCAATTTTTTATTATTTCCTGCAGCGTTGTTTTGTCTTTTGCTGAAATGGTAAAAATATGAGATACATCATCGTTTGTCAGATTTTTTTCTGTCGTATCTTGATACTCTTGTAAAATACAATGTGCATTGGTTCCGCCAAAACCAAAGCTGCTAACACTGGCAAAACGCGGGTACGTCATATTAGGCCAATCCATCACCGTCTGTGGCACGCAAAAATGATAACGATCAAACTGAATATGTGGATTAGGGGTTGTAAAATTGGCGTGAGGTAATATTTTTTTATGATAAAGTGCGAGGGACATTTTAATAATACTCGCCAAACCCGCAGCAGGTTCCAAATGACCGATATTCGTTTTCAGTGAATTAATCCAACACGGATTATCTCTGCTGCGATTTTTGCCAATCGCTTCTCCTAATGCTTGCACTTCGATAGGATCACCTAAAAATGTTCCAGTACCATGACAATCGACATAAGAAATCTGCTGTGGCTTAATACCTGATTTTTCACAAACTGAACGTATTAATATTTCTTGTTGCAAGCCATTGGGTGCAGTCAGTCCATTGGTTTTTCCGTCTTGGTTCACGCCTATACCTGCAATCAATGCATAAATTCTATCATTATCTGCCAACGCTTTATCTAAAGGTTTTAACACAACCGCACACACACCCTCACCTTGCACATAACCATTGGCAGCTTCATCAAATGTTTTACATTGACCATTCGGTGAAAGCATTTTTGCTTTTAATAATAAATGATTGATCGATGGCAAAATATTAAGATTCACAGCATTGACTAATGCTGTGTGACATAGATTAGTGTGTATATGTAAACATGCTAATTGTAAACCGATCAAAGAAGAGGAACACGCGGTATCTACAACAAGGCTAGGCCCATGTAAATCAAATAAATAAGACAATCGATTGGCCGCCATACTGACAGCATTACCCGATGGAATATACAGTGCATCTAAATCATCTTCCAACTCATGAAAATGTGTTAACTGGCTACCGTATAAACTGGTAAAAACACCCGTATTTGATCCGGCCAATTGTTCTAGAGAAATTCCTGCATCCTCTAATGCTTCATAAGAAACTTCCAACAAAAGCCGTTGCTGTGGATCTAAACGCTGTGCTTCACGAGGTGTAATTCCAAAAAATTGCGCATCGAAAACATCGATTGCAGACAAATATCCCCCTTTACACTG
>Ga0207093_1013_pt1 | contig 15715 bp, 12 predicted proteins | sample Alteio_BWMinHeat_89_FD_153519 | JGI IMG/M metagenome (GOLD analysis project Ga0207093, IMG submission 153519) | Enriched cells from forest soil in Barre Woods Harvard Forest LTER site, Petersham, Massachusetts, United States -... | ecosystem: Environmental > Terrestrial > Soil > Temperate forest >... | reverse complement strand
CCATTGACTTGCTGCATATTTCATAGATGGTCTTTTTTTTAATGTTTCTTTATTTTTTATCATGAGCTCATTCAGCTCCCCTTGGCTGAGGAGTGACGTATTCTTTTAACCATCTTTTCGTTGGTTCGGCGATAAATGTTCCCTGATCATATACAATTGCGTTATAATGAAGACGCCAATTTGCCCCCCTTTGAATAAGCAACTTCATAATAGAAATATTGTTGTTCATTGCTGCTATATAAAATGGTCTACCGAGTGTTCCTGGTTCATGAAACGGTGTACCGCTAATTTCTTCTGTGAAATTTGGATTGGCTTTATGATCAAGCAAAGCCTCAACTATGCCATAATTGTTACGGTATACCGCTGTTTGCAAAGGAGTTCTGTCAGAATATCTACCACCATAAAAATTTGGATCTAATCCTTCATTTAAAAGCGCTTGTACTGCACAAAGATTATTATCCAATATACGATTCATAAGTCGTTGTTGTTGCTCCTGCAGCGATTCATGCATGCTATACAGTGAAAAGATGCTCAACGACAAAAAAAAACCAATTCCTAATACATTTTTTATATTCATATCGAATTTTCCTGAAAAATTATTATTAGCATTCTGCTTAATGATTATCAGAAAAACATGGACAAAAAGTCAATAATTTTAGGAATGATAAGGGATTTACACAATAAAAACTCACCGCAAAGGTGAACTTTTATTTATTTTTGCGGCTTTGCTCATTTACCTATACAAAAACATTTTAGGTAATTTGTACTGTACAAGCAGCTTTGATTTGGTATACAGTGCTGATTAATCAATAAAAATACCTGGTTTACCGAAATAGCAATGGATTACAGTACCGGAATAGTTATTAAAAGCTACCAGCCAATGAAAAATAAGGTGGCATTGCTCGATAAAGAGTATGGGCGCTTGGATGCACTGGTACTCAATCAGCATGTAATGACTGGGTCGATTATTTCCTATCGATTGGTCACTCATTACAATAATGTTTACTTGCTGCGTGATATAGTACTCGATGATGTACCATTCGATCTTGCCCGTGCTGATATTTTATTTCTTCATCATTTGCTTGAGCTCTGCTATCATTTTATACCAGTGGCAAGCAGCGTGCATGACCTATTTGATCTTTTGCTCTTTTTGTATTCAGCTGAAGAAATATGGTGGACGCGGGCAAAAAAAAAGTTGTTTCTTTTTCGCTTGCTCATGACTATCGGATTTTATTCGACACAACTTGCAGCAGACAAAACTATAGTAAAACAGCTTATGCAGGTACCATTTGATACTATAGTTGCAGAGACGTATGCAAAAGAGTATGAAGAGGCAATAGGAGATTGGTTACGCTATTGTGTAAGCGAACATCCTCATGTACAAAAATTTAATACGATGCATTTTTTAGTGCGAGAATAATATTATGAATCGGTTCTTTACTTTTCTTATCATTACAGCGACAGCAAATATCAGCATGGTTCGTACAGACCTGACTGACATCATTGGACACCATTTTGGCAGTTCTCAACCTTTTTTTGCCGGCCTGGTGGCAGACAAAGAACGTCGTCTCAATGAAATCAAACAGGAACGTATCTCATTGCTGAAAGAAAAAAACGAATTTGATGCTCGCTCCAATAATCGCCTTGAAGAACTAAAAAATCTCTTGTCCCAGGCACAACAACAGCCTGATCAAACTCCTGATGATGAATATCTCAAACAACGATCAACACTTCTCAATGAGATCTATCAAACTCTTAAAGATCTGCAGCGTGCTCATGAGCAGTACACAAGCGTTGTTAATGATCTTACCAAAGTGTTAACTGATTATGTGGAAGATCACACATTTCTTGCGTATCAAAAAGAACGGAAACTACAGGATCGGCTTTATTATTCCTTTGAAGATCTCCAAAAACTGTATGATTTTATTGATGATCAACAAAAAACTATTGATCAACTGATTGATCAAAAACGGACTAGCATCACCGAGGTTGAAACGAGCAAGCGCGCTCTTGCTACTATGGAAGAAGAGTATCGTAAACGAAAAGAAGAGCTTGAGACTGTCAGCAAATCAGCTGGCCTTTTATTTAGGGGTAAAAAATATGAATCAGCACAAATAGCTGATTTATTCGCACTCGAGCAAGAGTTATATAGCGATAGACAACAACTTGATCAGTTGAAAGTTTCTCTTGCCAAAGTACATGAAGAGTTAGCAAGCGCACAACTGGTAATCGCTGAGGGGCGCTGGAAAATTTTGCATGATTACCTGCAAAAAATTAAACATGCCGTACGTATCAATGAGAATGACATTGAACGTACGCAAGAAGAATTTGATAAACAACGGCAGCTTTATTTTGCAAAAAAGGAGCTCCAAAATAAAGAGCTTGAAAAAATTAGCGAGTTACGCAAAAAAAAAGAAAAGGAATTAGAACTTCTGAGTGCTCAATATGGCATACCAATTGGTACTGATCTTGATGATTGGACGTACGAATTATCACAAAAAAGCACCGAATGGTATGTACACTTTTTTGCAATGGGTCTTTTAAATACCCAATTAATTTTGCTGCGCAAACAACAGGAACTAATTGAAGCACAAGTAGCACTGGAAGATGCAAAAATCAAGTATGATACCACCATCATTCAGGCAAAAAAAACATACCATAAAATTGTTATGAACAAGCCGCTCACTGAAACAGAAATTAGCAATGAAATAAAAACAAACGAGGCGGCAAAAACGGAAGCCCGCGCCTTATCACAACGGTACAAAGATAAACTTCTTCTCCTACCAAATTTACTTAACAACAAAAAAAAGAGCCTTGAAAATCTACAAAAAGCACAACAAACAATCAGCAAACAGATTGATGGTGCATTTGTTGGTCATCAGGCAGAATTCAGTGCCATCACAGAATCGATCAGCTCTGCGGAAGCAAAAATTCATGAATATGTTGATCTTCTTGGCAAGTTAACCGGTATCTACTCGGAAATTTCAGGAATAGCAACAAACATACAACACACGGTCGATTTTGTTATTGCTGAACTCAAATCAATTACCTTTTGGTACCGTCCTGACTATGCAATCTCTTTGCAAGACGTCAGAAACATCATTCCTGACATTAAGACCTTTTTTGTGTATGTCCGTTCATATATAAGTCGCATCAACACGCCACTCATTGGAGAACGGCTCAAATCTATGAACAAAGAGCCCATACTATTGTTCATGCTCTTAGTAAAATTGAGTATTGCTGTTCTCATCTTGTTGCTTCTTTTCCGTTTTGGTCGCTGGGGAGCACTATTTTTTGGACAACGGGCAAAAACAAGTAGAGGATTTTATCGAGCAGGAACTCTTCTTATTACTGCTTTTCTTATTTTTACTACTACCCATGCTGTTGGCATTTTTATATGGGCATTACTTTTTTGCTTACTGAAATTTCAGGCAACGCATGAGCCTGCATTTTATATCCTCTTTTATCTCTGTTCGATTCCCTACCTTTTGTATTTTGCTCGGCGATTTTTGCAATTTTTTGAAAAATTTAACATACAAAATAACTATATTTTTTTGGCAGAAGATTTTCAGGACCGATTTTTTGCCGTAACCTCGGTCTTTCTGTATGCCACGATTGTTATTACGTTTTTTCGAGAAGCATTTATGCTGGTCAATTTTTATGGTTCAGCATTGCCCATTATTCTTCTTGCAACCAACTTTATTATCTTTCAAATTGCACTCATTCTTTTAATTTCACGAGAACAAATTGTACATCTTATTTCAGATAAAACACCATTCTGGCATTGGATGCGCGAAAAAATAGAAACATATTTCTACCATTTTCAACTTTTACTTATTGCCATTATCATTATGAGCAATCCATACGTTGGCTATGGGCGCTTAGTGTTATATAGTTTTTTCTGTTTATTGTACACCGGCCTTCTGATTGCAAGCCTTTTATGGCTCTATGGATTTTTCAAACGAATTACGTCTCATGTTTTTTTTGCCACTGATGATGAAGTAGTCCGAGAACGCTTTTCGAATGCAAAGATGTGGTTCGGTTTTTTTATTATAACCTCATTTTTGCTGCTTCTTTTTGTAGGCATCATTGGTGGCGCAAAAATTTGGGGGCGATCAATTACTTTGCCAGAAGTCTTGAGTTGGTTTACAAGAGAAATTGCTCATACCAGCCAAGGTCAAAGCATTACTATTCTCTCTCTTTTTGCCGTAATCGGTTTTATTCTTGCGGGCATGCTGCTTGCGCAAGCGTTCAACTATTATGTACTCGATAAAATTTTTGATCTTTTGCTCATCGATGCAGGCGTACAGTATACAGTTACGAGCATTGCCGGATATGTATTTTTCCTGATTGCACTTTTCTTGGGGTTTCATCAAGTTGGCCTTGATGTTTTATTCGGTTGGGCATTGGGTGGTTTGTTGCTCAGCTTGGGATGGGTATTAAAAGAACCACTTGGTGACTTTGTTGCCTATTTCGTTATTCTGGTGCAACGACCAATTAAAATAGGCGATTATATACGCATTGGTAATGTGACTGGCACAGAAGTTATGGGTGTCGTCCGCCGCATATCAGTGCGGTCTGTTGTTTTGCGTCGACGAAATAGCACAACAATCGTTGTACCAAACTCGTATGTCATTGGTCATGTCGTAACCAACTGGAATTATGTGCGCGGGTTTATTGCTTTTGATGATATTATGATCACCATTGATTATCGCGAAGATCCGATGGTTGTACACGAATTACTCTTTTCTGTTGTCGAATCACACCCGAATATTCTGCGCACACCACGACCCATTGTTCGTCTTGAAAATTTCAGCGAATATGGTTTTGTTTTTTTGGTCAGAGGCTTTATGAGTTCATCATATACTCTTGATCAATGGGATATTGCCAGTGACATTCGTCTTCACATAGCTCGTATTTTACGTGAACATAACATTAAAATTGCCTTGCCAATGCGCGTACTATTTTCTCAAGGAATGGAGCCACCTGTCGACCGATTAAAATCGTAAGTTGTTACTCTTTATGCTTTTCAATGCTTCTCATCAGTTTTTGATAAAAACCGGCAACAAAAAAGCCATAAAAAATTATAGCTATTGATAAAGCAATCAAAATTGTATTAAATACCATATTCGACAATATCAGACGCAATACCAGCAAGCAGGAACCAGTAAGCATAATGAGAATACCCTTTAATTGACGTGACATTGAATTAAAAAATGAATTCATGTGAACTACTCCTTTTTTTCAAAATACCTCACGTATGATTTAAAAGTTTGGCAATCTCTTTTTTAAATAGCAATAGCTTATAAATTTTCCGTTATATTCTTACTCTTTTTTTAAAAAACAGAAATTATTGCTCTTGTTACTCATCTTTATTTATTACTAAATCATCTATTAAAAATTACCACCATAATGATGGAGAAAGTCAATGATGCAACGATACCGACTACTAGCAGCATGTATTACTAGTTTGCATTTTTTCTACATAACAACAACGCTCTACGACAGAATACAATCACAAAAAGCTGTCCTGGAAAATCTCATCGATCCTACAGAAAAAAGCATTGTTCTGAATAAAGTAATTGAAAATTTTACTGATACATTAAAAAAAAGCGCCCCAAAAAAAGTATATGATGCTTTGCATAATATCAGCATTACTGATGTTCAAATTACTGATGGCGCTCCTGGCTTTAAACAAGGATTTACTCTTTCTGGTACCACAAATTTTTTTGGTTTATCAACACCAATCACTATTTATTGTGTTGATAATAATCTTGATTCAATTGGTTATATTCTCGAAATCCCGCTTACCGATGCATGGCAGTTTTCTGATATATCTCCTGTTTTATCCAAACTTGATACCGTTCAATTTAGTTCGTTACGGCTTATCATAACAAGCTTTACCTATCTTGATCATGAATCAGGGGCTCCGGTACGTGTTCTTGGTCTTAATGTTGTCGGATGGGTGAGCCTTGATAATCAATTTCTTGATGTCATCAAAAAACTGATAAAAGGCTTGGGCATACAAACACAACGTCAAAATCAATTGAGTGCCGCTATCTATTTACCGCCAATTCCAAAAGATACAACATTTTATGTTTTGTTCCCCCTCAAAATTGCTGTTGATTTTGAAGAGCTGTATGAAGCAAAAAAAATTAAAACGCGACCATTGTTAATTAAATCTATTCAATTTATCGATCCAATATTTTCAATTTTCCCTCTTACGCTTGACATAGGACTTCATGGTGGCATTAATCTGCATTTGACCACCCAAGAAGAACCGATTTTTCTTGGTTTAATGACAAAAGTCAATCCAAACAAAATAACTATTATTGGTGTAATGGAGGGTACGTATAAATCGGCTTTTGGACTTGATTGGCTCGAACTTGAAAAGCTTCGACTAGGACTCGAATGGGATTTTGCCCTTATGGCTCTTGCTGCAGGAACAGTACCATTTACTGGTATAGATCTTGGCGGTATCATGACTCTTGGTGAAGGAGCAGATAAAACATCAGTAGAACTAAGAGCACTCATAACCACACGTTCAGATGATTTTCCACAAGTAGGATTTTTGGGAAAAATTAGCCAAATTAATTTTAATGCTTTCTTTGATCTCGCACATCGTGTTGCAAAAAGTTCAAAGTTGAGCATCAAAACGCCAAATCTTCCATCAATAAAATTAACCGATCTCGAATTACGATTTATGCCTACCTATGCGGGTGGCACGTATACATCACTATTGCCAACCGCATCTCCCGGCATTAGCAAAGGATTTACTGCTAAAGGGAAAATAGATATCGCTGGTCTAAAAGGCGGTATTCATCTTGAATTAACCTTACCAACTTTACCGTTGAATTTTGTATTTGAATGTAAAGCAAAAGGCTGGCTTGATCCTATTAATAGGGGCTTTTTCACGTTGGTGAGTGCTCAAGATCCTAACAAAGGAGCCTTTATTGATATTGGCGCAGGAATTTCTACATCTCCTCATGCAATTATCAGCGGTCTTTTTGCTATTCCATTTCTTGGTTTTAATCATGCAGTAGATTTTTCTATAACTACGCAAGGACTGACTGCATCAGTCGAATCAGCAGTCTTTTTCTCCACACTGAGTGCAAAAGTATCAATGATGCTGCCATTTAATAATTTTGACAACTTTTTAATGAATTATGAATGTCGATCTACAATATTAAATAGTATAAAATCAGCAGCACTTGGCCAAATAAAATCATGGCAGGACAGCATTCAAAAGAGATTTGATGAAAAACGGAATCGTCTTTGGAGAGAAATTCAACAGAAAAAAGTTGAATTGAAGGCCATGGAAAATGATCTGAAAGAGGCAAAAGAAAAATGTGAACATCCATCACAATTCGGGGGGCGCATAAAATCGTGTCCTATTTATGCCGCAAAATTAGTCGCTTATGAATTTGAAGATTTCAAAAGGAACTTTGATAAATTAACCGTACAGCTTTCTGAATTATTCAAACTAGAACGAATACCAAAAGCTATTCTTGATGCCGCCGGTGGGTTTATTGATGTAACAACGATTTTAGAAATCAATCGAATCTACGGGCATATTACTGGTAAGGATATCAAAGCACTCAAAACACCGCTGGTAAATGTCGATGTCATCATTAATCTTGCGGGTAAAAAACGTAAGGTTACGCTCAATAACGTACAGTTTGATTTTAAAAATCCACTTGATTCTGCAAAAACAGTAGCACAAAAAATTATTGAATTTCTTACTGCCTGATATCACGAGCGTATTTTCTCTATCTGCTTACCGTGACCTGTTTGCTTAAGAACGAGCAGATCGGTGTTTTTATGTTTTGATACCAAGTCTGCATCATGGGTAATAATGAGCACCACCAAATTATATTGTCGCGCCATATTTTCAGTCATTTCTATAACTAAATCAGCATTATAATCATCAAGCGACGCTGTCGGCTCATCAAGCAGCAATAGACGTACTGGTTTTTGCAACATCATACTCAGCACCAAAAGTTGCCGCTGCCCACCAGAAAGTTGGGATGCTTTCAATTGCATATCAATACCGTGAAGCATGTTATCCATTTTTCGTACTGGTGGCAATAACGATAATGTTGGATAACGTAATACCTGTGCCAGTCGTACATTCTGCTCAACGGTACATTCTAATGCCAACATTTGATCTACATCCTGAATGACCATTTTAACGTGTTGGCAGTAAGCGCGTGGAAACTGATTATGGCTACATACAAATGTCTCACCATCAAGCTGGTAAGCACCTTCGAGAAGTTCATGATGATCAGCATGTCCACCAATAAGTCTGAAAAGCGTTGATTTTCCAACACCATTTTTTCCTTGCAGGAAGGTAACAACACCTGATCTACATAAAAAAGATAATGAATCAAAAAATAACGGATTACCTTTTTTAAAAGCAAAAGATAACGATTTAACAGAAAAACCGGCATTATGTATCATACTAAATTCCTAACTGCTTAATTTCTTCTCTTTTTGTATGACCATAATAACTATATGCCAGTATGATGAGCACAATAATTGCTTGAATCATCGTGAAAAATTTAAAATCAAAGCCGCATTTTAAAAGAATTTGTTGAATAGCAAAATAAAATAGAACGCCAACTATTGGTATCCAGAGAGAAATAACTTTTTTTGTCAAAACGAACTGTTTACCAAGAATCAAACTCGAAATACAAAAGAGCGCCTTGCCAAGCCCCATATTGATTTCTGCAAAACCACCTGACTGTGCAAAAAGATAACCACTCAATCCAGCACAGGCGTTACTAATCATAATGCCACTCATAAAAATATAAGTTGTTGAAATAGCATAATGAGTAAAAAAAAGTGGATTGTGTCCAAATGCTGCCAGCGAGTAACCAAGTTGTGTCCTACAAAAAAATATCCCTGCAACAATCATCGAAAAAGTTATACCAATAAGCATCAATAGTTCAGGATGGCGCGGTATTATGGGTAGTATAGTTAAAATATTGGCAGTTGCATTCAGTGAAATAGCATACGATGTAATCAGCTGATTTACCCCATGAAAAATACCAAAAGTGATAATGGCAGAAAGCAAATGTGGTACGTGAAGTATGCGCGTAATGGTACTTGATGTAAGACCGACCGTCATACCACCTACAAGACTGATCAAGAGTATAAGAGGAAACTGCACTATTAATGGAGCAGATGCTAATAACAAAGTAGCTTGTGCTGCGCACAAAGCACCAAAAACAAATGCCGATTCTATACTCAAATCTGGCGTTTTTAATAAGGACATACTCAAGTATGCCGCAAAAATAAGAGGAAAATGGATACAGGATTGCTCAAAAATAATAAGCAATGTCTCGATCACCATGTTTTTACTTTCTTGCGCTGGTATGATGATTTTTTTGTCGTGCAATTGACGATGTTACTCGACGCCCCTGAAGCTCCATTGCTTTATCATTAATTTTGAGCACACTTGCATGCGCCAGACTTGTTATAGGAATTTTTTGAGCACTCTTTTTTTTATCAATTATTTGCAAAGCTTTATAAGCCGCTGTTTCTCCATGCATGAATTCAGTTACCCCAAAAGCAAGTGCTGCACCTCTATCTGCTGAATTAAGATCAGATGCATAAAGAATGATACCTCTTTGATTGCACAACTTCACGAGCGCATCAAGGCCAGCTACCGTTGTGTGATCAGTCAAAATTAAGACAACATCAATATCATCAGCAAGCTGCCCTGATAATTTTTCATATATTTCGTTACTTTTATAAATTTCTATGGCACCAAAAGCAACATTCCGTGCTACAGCAATTTTTTCAAGCTGGTTCTTACGCTGTGCCAAATCAGAAGAACCTGACGGATTATAGACCAACATAATTTTTTTGACTGTCGGTTTTAGTTTTAAGAGAGCATCTAATTGGCCCGCAAGATCAGGAACTGCGGTAACTCCCGTGATCGGATACTGAGCTTGATCAATACCAATCGATGCTGGATTTTCAACCGCAGTAAACACTATTGGCATAGTAAGATGTTTTTTGAGCGCAATTTCATAGAGAGTTTTTGTACACAGGGCACCTATGGTAATTGCTATATCATAATTACCAGCAACAATCTCTTCTGCCATGGAACGAAGCAGTGTATTGTTACCATTTGCATTAAATGTTTTAAATTCATACCGCTGTTCTCCCTCATGTTTTATAGTAGTTTCAATACCCTGCTGGATCTCCAACATAGCGGGATGCGTTGCGGGATAAAAAATAGCAACTCGCTTTGGCAGCGTTGATGAAATGATGTTCTTTCGGTGCGATTGGCGATATATAAAAAAAGCGGTACCTGCAAGCAGCAAGGTTATAGCTATAGATATGGTCAATGGTTTATTCATGGTTATTTATTCTCAAAACAAAAAATAGATCATCAATATTCGATTAGACACTAAAAAGAGAGAAAAATAAAGAAATAGTTAAAAAAATGATGGCGCATTAACGCCAAAAAGATGATTTCCTTGAGGCAGCGGAATGCGTGATGATGAAAAAACTGAACAAGCATGATAAATTCATACAAAACCTTAAGGTCTTTTTAAAAAAAATTTGCAGAATAACTTTTAATATAATTGTAAATTTATTAAATGCAATCTTTTTGAGCAATGAAAAGCTTTCAATGAAAAAAAGAGGCGCATGAATTTGCGCCTCTTTTAGTTTTCTGTGCTTGATGTGTCATCACATTCATATCAACAGCAGTAATGGTCATCCGATTTTAGTAACAACACAAAAGATGCTGTTTGTGTAGAATGATACGCACAAAATAAAGCTACCAAACCAATTTTAACCATATGAGAAATAGCCAGCAAGGCTATTGCAAACAAATGGACTCTTTTCATAGCAACTCTCCTTTTCAGTAATAGGATTCTCATCCTGCATATCAGCAATCTTGCTACAAACAGGTAACAACCTGTTTGTAGGTAAGAAAACCGACTGCATATATCATCAGTTATAAGAGCTGAAAATAGATGCGTACTATAAAAAATAATTGTTCACTAAATCGATGAACAATCAACGTGTTTGATAACTCCCAAGACACACAATGTTGGTTTTGACAATAACGACTGATATGTTTGTGACGAGCGCCTGATGCTGGCGCACTATGTACCATCGATGTGCTCCTTCTGTGTGATGGTTAGAACAATATTGACACTGCTTACTGTTCTCAATTCATAACACAAAAAAAGATTGCATGCAACGAAAGATAATTAATAAAATTAGAACACGTCTATCAGTCAATTTTAAAACTGGGCTTTAATGAAGCACACACCGACTTTTAAGCCGGAGTTTCGCGCAAAATTTTTCGAAGAATACATTTAAATTATAGATTAACGTGAGTTCGGAATTAAAAAAATCAGTAAAGCATAGTCCAGATCGTCATTGCGAGGAATCGAAGCAATCCAGCCTTCGTTAAAACTTCGGCGGACACAGTCCAGGAAAAATAAATAACTAAAAAACTACTCAAGAACATCTAACCTGGATTGCCGCGTCGCTATCATTTATTAATAATATTAACCTCAGCTCCTCGCAACGACGATCCATGCGCAATTTACTACTTTTTTAATTCCGAATTCACGTTAGATTAACGTGACGTTCTTTTATTTTTCTCAAAATCATATGAGTGATTACTGGTGCCAATTTTTTCAACTGTTCACCTTTATCTTTACTTGCTAGGAGAGCAATATTGATAACACTCTGAATAATGCCACCAATCGCCGGTGCTACTTGTTCAGGATTCTCTGGATCAAGCGCTATGTTGAAAAAATGATTAACAATTTGTGCAACATTTACCAATATGTCCTGCATGCTTGTATCTGCAACATCATCAGTAATTAAAAAGGAGCCATCCAGTTGTTCTTGCACATTATGCCATTCTGTTTCTGATTGACTTGCTACACAAGATGTAAAAAAGATCATTAAACAAACTAATAATAATTTTTTCATCATGCTTCACCCTTTTTTTGATATAAACTCAATGGCTTTCAAAAACCTTACTTTATCGTCAGGTTCTCAAAAAACACAATAGTTACTCTCTTTGTTCGGTGTTTATGCTAAAAATAGTAACTTTTTGCACCTATGATTGTAAAAACGAGCATCTTTGATAAGATGCGTTCATTATTATTACCAATTCTTTTAGCGCTTCAAATTTCATGCAAAGAGACCAACAATGACACGATATATTTTTGTAACCGGAGGTGTTGTTTCTTCCTTGGGAAAAGGAATTATATCAGCATCATTAGGAGCTATTTTAGAATCACGTGGTCTTAAAATTACCTTTGTCAAAATGGATCCTTACATCAATGTAGATCCTGGCACCATGAGTCCTTATCAACATGGTGAAGTTTTTGTGACGGCAGATGGTGCTGAAACTGATTTGGATTTGGGCCATTACGAGCGATTTGTTCGCACAACCATGACCAAAAATCATAATTTCACCAGCGGACAAGTATATGACAATGTCATACGAAAAGAACGTCGCGGTGAATATTTAGGTGCTACTGTTCAAGTAATTCCTCATATTACTGATGAAATAAAACATTGCATTAATCGTGGTATTACCAATGAAGATGTCGTGTTAGTCGAAGTTGGCGGCACGGTGGGTGATATTGAATCATTACCTTTTCTAGAAACTATTCGCCAGATGCGCATAGAGCTTGGCAGTAATCGCGTCATCTGCATTCATTTAACTTTGGTTCCTTATTTAAAAACATCGCGAGAAATTAAAACAAAACCAACACAATATTCGGTAAAAGAGTTGCGATCAATTGGGATTCAACCGGATATTTTAGTATGCCGTTCTGAACAATCATTACCATTGGCAGAACGAAATAAAATTGCTCTTTTTACGAATGTTGAAATGCGTGGCATTATTTCTCAACCAGATGTAGAAACTATTTATGAAATTCCTCTCCAATTGCATGCTCAGGGCCTTGATCAAATTGTTATTGAGAAATTAAATCTTACCGCTGCGCAAGCAAATTTATCTGAATGGGAACAAGTAGTATATGCACAACAACATCCATTAAAAGAAATTTCTGTTGCCATGGTTGGTAAATATCATGATTTGGCAGATTCATATAAATCCCTGATACAAGCACTCGCTCATGCAGGAATTAAAACACGCACACATGTTAGTATCAATTTTATAGATGCAACCGATATTGAAACAAAAGGAGTAAGTATACTTGAAAAAAATCATGCAATTTTAGTACCTGGTGGTTTTGGCAATCGTGGCTTTGAAGGCATGGTCAGCGCTGCACAGTATGCACGAGAAAAAGAAATCCCTTATTTAGGAATCTGTTTGGGTATGCAAGTTGCCGTAATCGAATTTGCACGCAACGTCGTAGGCTGGCACGATGCAAACAGTAGTGAAAATAATCCGAATACTACCCATCCTATTGTTGCACTTATTACTGAATGGAAAACACAAGAAGGAACAACCGAATACCGTACTGCTGATTCTCATCTTGGCGCTACTATGCGTCTTGGTAATTATCCCTGTCATCTTGCTCGTGAATCAAAAGCATACGCTCTCTACGAAACACAGACAATTATTGAGCGACACCGACATCGATACGAGGTTAATAATAATCTCATTCAAACATTAGAAAAGGCCGGTTTGTTCATATCGGGCCGATCCGCCATTGATAAAAATCTCATCGAAATGATAGAACTGTCCGCACATCCTTTTTTTATAGCAAGTCAAGCTCATCCAGAATTCACCTCAACACCACGTGATGGGCACCCTCTTTTTACCGGATTTATTAATGCAGCACTTCTATACAAAGAACAAGAAAAGCAGAGTACAAGAGTCAGAGAAATCAGTGCGCATCAAATACAGAACCCATAATACGACTTTACGAAATCAGAAAGATATTTTAAAATGTCTCATATTTTAATCATTGGTTTTTAAAAAAGGTAATTCTATGAAGATGCATTTTTCCCATCTCCTTTCATTGTCTCTTGCTCTGCAAATTAGTTGCTTTGCTACACCACGTATTGTTAATCCGTCAGCATTAAATAATATGCATCAGACCATTAACGTGGTAAAAGCAGAAGATCTGATAAAACAGTTAAAAACACTTTCTCCCGACCAAATGCATGCTGCCGTTTTAACGCATGGCTCCATGGTTGTCGAATTTGCACGTCAATTAAAAACATTAGGTGGTGATAAAGCAAAACTTACTGAATTTACTAAAATATGTGATGCGCTATTCTCTCAAATATCAGCTTCGCTCAATGAAGCCATTAAAGCACTCAACCATCCGGAAGGACAAAGCGCATTTCAAGGCCAGCTTAAGGCGCTTTCAACAGAAAAAATTAAAGAAATGGAAGATACTATTAACAAAACCCTTGATCAGCTCAAAGATATCGACCTGAGTATTATGCCATACTTTAGAAACTATTATATGATTATAGCATCAGGCATTACGAACGAACTAAGACAACGCTAGGATAGCACCTAATTTTCAAACTCTTTATACAGGAAACTTGGCTGAATCCCCTGGTTGTTTTGATATTTTCCCCCTTCATATGTTCGATAATCACCCTCGATCAGATGATAAAAAATTTGGCAGATTTCTACGTGGGGGTAAATACGAATAGGAAGAGCACACACAATTTCAAGAGTCCAATAGCCACAAAAGCCAATGTCGCCAAACCCGGCGGTAATATGAACAAAAAGTCCAAGTCTTCCGATTGATGAACGACCCTCTATCATCGGGACTAATCCATTAGTTTGCGTATATTCAATCGTTCTTCCCAAATAAAATGTATTTGGCTGTAACACAATACCATCTGCGGGAATAATAATTTCATTTGTTTTATGTGCTCTTTTCATATCCAATGTTTGGTCTTCATAACACAAAAGACGATCATGCAATCGTAAATTATAACTATTCGGACCAAGTTGCGATTCATTAAATGGATCGATAATAATATCTTTCCCTAATCTTTTTTTAATTTCTTTCCCTGACAAAATCATGTATTATCCCTGATAAACAGTGTTTTTTATACAGACAGTTTTGGTGTAATTGATAAAATAAAGAGAGTTGGCATAATCTGCAATAGCAGCGACTCATTTTTTTCAAAGCGAGATACGTATGGAAAATTCTACACAAACAAATATGCGACTTGCACAGATTAAAGAAGAAAGTAATAAGCTGCAAGGCATTAATCTTGAAGTTGGTAAAGTTATTATTGGACAACACGAGACTATCGCTTTTATTATTATAGCCATGCTCTGTGATGGACATATTCTTCTCGAAGGTGTTCCTGGTGTTGCAAAAACAACAATGATCAAAGCAATTACTCGTTCATTTGGTCTATTATTTAATCGCATTCAATTCACCCCCGATTTGCTACCCGCAGATCTGGTAGGGACACTCATTTACAATCCTGAAACACGCAATTTTGAAACACGTAAAGGACCAGTATTTACCAATTTACTCCTTGCAGATGAAATCAATCGTGCGCCAGCAAAAGTACAAGCCGCATTATTAGAAGCCATGCAAGAACGCCAAGTTACTATTGGTTCAACATCCTATCAGCTTGATGAACCTTTTCTGGTGTTTGCTACACAAAACCCCATTGAACAGGAAGGAACATACAAACTTCCTGAGGCGCAAATAGATCGTTTCATGTTTAAACTATTTATTGATTATCCAGATCGGACACAAGAACGACAAAT
>Ga0207093_1079_pt1 | contig 15840 bp, 17 predicted proteins | sample Alteio_BWMinHeat_89_FD_153519 | JGI IMG/M metagenome (GOLD analysis project Ga0207093, IMG submission 153519) | Enriched cells from forest soil in Barre Woods Harvard Forest LTER site, Petersham, Massachusetts, United States -... | ecosystem: Environmental > Terrestrial > Soil > Temperate forest >... | reverse complement strand
GATTGAGCTGGCAAAGCCATCTAGCTAGATTATCGAGATAGAGCGAAATGGGCAGTTTCCCTTCGTCTCCAGTTCCAATGACCTCGACCGAAAAGGAAGGGGGGAGAATGCCTTTCAGCACAGCCTCTTGATAGCCGACATTGGGCTGATCGGAAATAGCCACACATGAACCTTGCACAGGATGGGCTTTTAACCACGCATGCACGGTATCTGCCGTATTGGGACGTCTACCAAGATAAGGGCGCGGGGCATCAATAATGACAAGCGGGATATCGAGCTGGCTCAACGGATGCTGCCGATAGAGATACTGCATCATCTGCGTTTCGCTTTCGATTCCATCCGGCACGTTTTCTAAGGTGGGTTCGATTGCGCGCTGACCTGTTAAAAAGACCAGCGTATGGAAGCGCACACCGCGTTTCCACTCCTCAAAGAGAAAGTCGAGGCGCCTTTGTACCCGCGACTGCAAGCCTCCGAGGACGAGGGCATGCTCATATTCCATCTTCTGCGCATAGATAGGGTCGAGACAGCCGATTTCCCTCAGAAGTGCGAGACCCTCACTCTTCAGCTCGTTAAAGCGATCGTCCAGTTCCCAGCGCTCTTTTCCTACTTGACGCCACTGCTCTTGGGTGAACTCCGCGGCTTGTGCAGGAGTGGCCTGTGAAGGCAATCCACAAAGTTCGAGTAGCTGTTTGAAAGGGGAGACAAGCTCGCCCTCATGAACCAGCTCCAAGGCATGGAGCTGGATACATAAGCAGAGGGCGAGAAGGAGTTTTTTAACCATTGATTCCGACTAACTCGATTTCAAAAATGAGAGTTGTATTCGGCTCGATATGCTGACCGAAGCCATTTTCTCCGTAAGCGAGATAAGAGGGGACGAAGAGTTGCCACTTGTCGCCGACTTTCATCATTTTGAGCGCTTCAGCCCAGCCTTGGATGACGCGATTTAAAGGCACTTTGCCCGGTTCGCCGCGCTCGTATGTGCTTTCGAATACAGTGCCGTCGAGAAATGTGCCGCGGCAGTGGATCGATACGGTGTCATACAGAGTGGGGCTATTGGTTCCTTGTCCTGCAGACAGCACTTTATACTGTAGACCGCTAGGGAGAGCCACAACGCCCGGTTTCTGTTTGTTATCGGATAAGAAGGCTTCGCCCTCTTTGCGGTTCTTCTCAGAGACTTGCAGAACGAAAGCGCGCTGCTGCATCTGGATCTGCTGAGACAGAGCCTGTAGAATATTTTTGATTTCGAGATCTGCAAGAGCCGGCGTGCGATCGCCTACAGCATCCTGAAAACCTTTTTTTAACAGCTCATGGTCAATGTCTTTGAACTGATTTTTGATGTTTTTACCAGCCTCGAGGCCGATGCAGTAGCTGACTTTTTCGCGATTAGATTCCATATTTCTCCTGTTTTTTAACTGGATTTTACCTTCATATCAGATATAATGTTTAGCGTAAAAATGTATTTTCAGGCCCCAGAAACCCTACCCCTCTTAGACGTCCTGCAGCAGCTTTTTCCGGAAAGCTCAAAAAATTCTTTGCGTTCGTGGATCGAGCATGGACGCGTCAACGTGGGCGAAAACGTCGCCAAGCGCGCTGCCCAGATGGTGCCTAAAGGCTCTCAAATTATAATTGGCCCTAAACGCACCCCTCTAGAAGATGACCTGCGCGTTGTCTATGAGGATGAATCGCTTGTTGTCGTAGAAAAGCCCGAAGGTCTGCTCAGCGTAGCTACCGAGTACCGCGACAAACGCACGGCGCACGCCATCTTAAAGCGCAGATTCCATCGCCCCCGCGTCTATCCCGTGCACCGCCTCGATCGCGAAACATCCGGCGTCATGGTTTTCGCCTATACGCAAGAAGCGCGCGAGGGCTTAGAAAAGCAGTTTGAAGAGCACTCGATTGAGCGTGAATACCGCGCTGTCATCCGCGGCTCGATCAATCCAACGAAAGGAACCCTGCGCAGCTATTTACGCGAAGATGCGGCCTTCTTCGTTCACACGACCAGTGAAGATTATGGCCAGCTGGCCATTACCCACTATGAGACGCTGGAAAAGCGCGGTGACCGCACCCTGCTCAGACTCACCTTAGAAACAGGCCGCAAAAACCAGGTGCGCGTCCAGCTCAGCGAAGCGGGCCATCCGATCATAGGCGACGATAAATATGGCGAGCCAGAGCGCAAAGCCAAACGCCTCTTCTTACATGCACTTCATCTCGGCTTTCGCCACCCTCAAACGGGTAAATTCATGCGTTTTACTTCTTCTTGCCCCTTCTAAGAAATTAGCCTCTCTGATAAGGGTTGTCTATAGGTTCACTTAGGAGGACTATGGCATACAGTCGTAAAGAAACAGAGGCTATGATCAATGTGAAGGCATGGAAAGACCCTGCATTCAGAGAAAAGCTTAAAAAAACACCCCACGCGGCACTCAAGGAAATGGGAATGACCAAAATACCCAAATCGCTAGTGATTCAAACGGCTGAAGAGGGAAAAAATCAGTGGATCATCCGTCTACACGATCGCCCTAAAAATTACAAAGAACTCTCAGATGAAGCCCTCGAAAAAATGGCATCTGGAGAACCTCAAGCGGCAAAATGCTGTCCTACATAATGGATCTCGATCTTGAATACCTCGAAAAGAGGTTGATAGATAGAGAGAACTGGTCTGCGGAAGATGCAAAAGAGGCTGTACGAAGGTATAAGAACTTTCTGATCCTTATTTTGAAGTATCCGGGCGAGGTTCTTGCACCCGCCGAAGATATCGATGAGGTGTGGCACACCCATATCCTCTTCACTCGCGAGTACACCCGCGACTGTCTGGCTATTTTTGGGGGCTATCTACACCACGCCCCCGCTCAACATGCAGATGTTAAAAAAATGGAAGAAGCACAGCTGCGCACTTCAGAGCTATATCTCAAAGAGTTTGACGAGCCCTTTTTCCTCGAGCTCCATATCGCTGCACTATGGTGAAGGGCGATACCAAGCGAACTCTGTAGAGCAGAAGGGATTGCTTCTTAAATAGCCGTGGAGATCGTTAATAGAGTCCGCATCGGTAAGACTCTTGTAAGACTTAATGAAAACACGCTGCTTTTCAGGATGTTGAGGATCGCTTTCGTCGACCGGGTCCAAATAGTAGACAAATTCGCCTTTATCCGTTTTTTCTGCACCCACAATGAGAACCATATGCGAAGAAATGGCTAACTCCGTTCTTGGATCGTCTTTTTTCCACCCATGGATTGTTCTACCTTCGATCTCCCCAAATGTACTCGGGGGAACCCCGTAATAGGCGCTACCAAAGCGTCCGGAGACTGTTAAGGGTCCATGCTTTTTTAACTCTTCCTTGAGCGATTCTATAGGCTGATCGGGCTGCCATGTGGAAACGTGTAGTCCAAATCGCTTTGCTAAAATGAGGTGAGCAAACGTATCTATCATCCGCGACTGGGCTTCTGCAGGAATTTCATTCCAGTCCATTAATCCATAAGTCTGGGGATACTGTTTCTGCATTTCCTGGAAAAAAGAGCGCGGTTCGATTTTCAATTGGGAGAAAAAACTTTTGTCAATTTCATTTATCTTTTGAAATTTTAAAAAATAGAGATAATCGTAGAGGTTTTTGAATCTTTTTTGGTTCAAAAAATCAGATATAATCGGTCGAATCTTATTCCCTTTGGTCTTATGATCCATAACTGCCAAATAGCGAACATTTTCAACACCAAATACCGATTCACTTGTATTTTTTATCTCAAGGAATCTTTGCTTTACGACACTTAGATAATTACATACCGATGGAAGAGCATCCGCGTGGAGGGTCAGCGCCTTCTTGCGCATAGACGCGATCTTCTCAAACTTTCTCTCCTCTAAATGGGAGGTGTTTGGAGCATTGTAGCGGTCGCGGAGCATATTGTAGACGCCTTCTACACAGGTATTACGAGCGCCTTTTTGCACGACGCGACTGCGCGTATCGACACCTTCTAGGGGGCGCTCTTTCTTAGGGTCAGGTTTGCCTAATGGGGGAGGGCAAAAAATACGTTTTTCATTGATAGCCATAGGAGAATAGTTTATCAGAGTTGTCTCGTTGGGTCTATTGGCAAAGCAACATCACTTATCGTTACAATTGCATCTCCAGAGAGATTTTGACTTGCACGCAGTGCATGAGTAGGCTGTAAATTTGTGTTGCTATTTTGACTGGAGAGAGAAAAATTATGGTCATTTAGAGGGATGACTATTCGGGCTTGAGACATCGATAATAGAGGATTCTCACTTGCATCTTTCTTTTGAACTGGTTCTGTTTTTGCTTGATTCGTTGCTCGATTTTTTTGCTCTTCAGTCATATGTGGCCAAAAATAGGGCGTAAGTCTAGTTCCAATCTCTCCCCAAACATATTTTATAGAATCGAATCTATTTTTGTAATCTCGTGCTGTATTGTGTCTGTAAATCGCATCTTCCACAAAGTATTGCACCATGATTAAACGAATAGGAACTGATTGAATCTTTGAACATACTGCAATCTCTGCTGCAGGAAATGGATATTCAGGTGATTCGAAACCATTATCTTTCATTTTATTGTGAAGCAAGTCAATCAGCGTTTGTTCAACTAATTGTTCAGCTTCTAGATCAGGAAATTTCTTAGTATTTTCCTTACAGGCTACTTGCAATTCTCTTTCGTTTACCCTTTCTCTGTTAAAATTTAAATAATGCTTTATTAAGTTTGATGTTATTCGCTTGAGAAAATATAAATCATTTTCGGATGTCCGTGGATACTCCGAAATGATTTTTCGCATGGCTTTAGTATCAAAGTAATCAGGCGCGATTTTAGTTCGACTTAAAAAATACAAAATATTTTGTTTGTCATCATTAATTTTATCGAGCTCATTAACCCATACGGCACATTGAGGCTTAATTTCCGACAAAACACGAAAACTGTACAGAAAATTAATTAACCAATCGACATTACTTGAGACGTTTATTCTTTTTAAATCCGCCTTCTCATCATTACACTTCTCTAGCCGCCTTTGTAATGTTGTTATTTGTTCGAGATTAGCATTGTGTTGATTTTGAAGGTTTTCTATCCTGAGTGCGTATTTCGATTTTTCTTGCATCCAGCGTTTTTCATCGGCTGCCTGTTTGTTGAAGAGATCGTTTATCGCCTTTTCTTTTTCTGAGTTCTCTTGATTCAAGCGTGTTCTTTGAGAACCTAGGTTAACGATTTCTTCGTTTAGAACTACAATTGTGTCTACTAAAGTGGGCAGATCTTGCTGCGTAGCATTTCTACTGTTTTGTTTTGCTTGTTCCAGAGCACGATCGAAATTAACCAAATTAACAATCTTTGCATTTAGTGAGGTATTTAGTGCGTCTATTTTATTGAATTCTTTCTCTTTTTGCTCGAGTTCACTTTCCAAAAATTTCATTCGCGAACTCATTGCTTCTGTACGCTTGGCATTTTCAGCAAGTGCATTGGAATTGGATTCTTCTTGATTTGCGAGCTTAGTTTGTAATTCTTGAATTTGCGAACTAAAAGTCGCTATATTAGGAATTGTAATCTGAGCCATCGCGCTCTCCTTTTTAGCGATATACTTTATGAATTTTTGCAATATATGTCAAATAAACTTAGAGAGAGATAATTGATCAGATTCGACCGCTTTTTGCCATAAGAAGGGCATCTGCCAGGACTAGTGCTGCCATGGCCTCGACCACGGGTACCGCGCGGATGGCGACGCAGGGGTCATGGCGCGCCTCTTTGGAGAGCTCAAGCAGGGCAGGCTGCCCCTCGCGGGTGAGGGTGGCCTGAGGCTGTCGGATACTGGAAGGAGGCTTGAAAACCACCCGGGCAACTAGAGGCATTCCGGTAGAGATTCCAGCAAGCACCCCATCTGCGTGATTCGTTCTAGTAATTACTTTATCCCCTTCAAGAGCAAAGAGGTCGTTGTGGCTAGATCCGCGCATCCGCGCAGCCTCAAAACCCGACCCTATTTCAAAGCCCTTGCTCGCATTGATCGAGAGCATGGCTTTGGCCAAATTCGCTTCCAGCTTTTCGTAGATCGGGTCTCCGAGGCCGGGGGGTATACCGGTAGCGCGCAGCTCGACGATCCCACCCAGGGAGTCGCCTTCTGCACGCACTTTTTCCAGGAGCTGAATCATTTCATTTGTTTTTGCAGAGTCAGGACAGAACAGGGGACTTGACTGCACGCTGCTGCGCTGCACCTCAAGAGCGTCTATGGAGATGCCACCGATCTCCTGAACAAAGGCGAGGACCTCGATGCCTGCGGTGCGCAGGAGCGCTTTGGCCACAGCACCTGCAGCGACGCGGCAAGCCGTCTCGCGCGCAGACGCTCTGGAGCATTGTAGCGCTCGCGCATCATTTGTAGACAGCTTCCACACACGTATTAACAGCGCCTTTTTGGACGACGCGACTGCGCGTATCCACGCCTTCTACAGGGCGCGGCTCCTTGCGATCAGGTTTTCCAAATTGGGGAGGAAAAAAGAGAGGTTTTTCAGTTACTGCCATGACCCGAAATAATAGCTTTTAGCCTGTCAGGCAACACCCCATTTTCAAGGGCTTCTTTTTCTTCTTCCGAAAGAAAGAAAACGTTTCCATTTTTTTGGATATAGGTTTCAAAGCGTGGCTGATCGTTACACATTCCTTTTATTCGATCTTTTGCAATACCAGGTGCATACATAATGATAAGAGCTTTTGGTCCATGCTTACAAAACCGTTCCCAATGTTGGTGCAAGGCAGGTGTATCGGAATTAAAAGGCATAACGCTTTTACCCTCTAGAAACTGTATAAAAGCAATAGATTGAAAGGGGGTTGTTGTAATTCCGGCTTTTGTGAGTATTTCATCCCATTTGCCTTTGAGTTTATATGCTTCGTTAGGTTCTACGATAATCTGCTTCCAATCAACTGTGCTTTTTTCTGAAAAACAGTTAAAAATCCATTGAAATAATTCTAGCAGCTTCCTGAAAGGCGTGCATAAAACCGATACAATCCCCCCCGTACAGCTCTCGATACTCGAGGTGGTAGATGGAGCGGAAGGAGTGGATGGCGCGCCCGTCGACGCTGTAACATTAAAATTTTTCTCTAACCCATTGACTTTCATGGGAGATATTTTAACAGAAAATCCATTACTCAGCAAGTTTACTGGATCTGGTCATAAGCCAAGCATCCGCAAGGACTAGCGCCGTCATGGCCTCGACCACGGGCACCGCGCGGATGGCGACGCAGGGGTCATGGCGCGCCTCTTTGGAGAGCTCGAGCTGGGTAGGCTGCCCCTCGCGGGTGAGGGTAGCCTGAGGCTGCCGAATGCTAGAGGGGGGCTTAAAAGCCACGCGCGCGACAAGGGGCATCCCTGTGCTGATCCCGGCAAGGACCCCGCCGGCGTGATTCGTCCGCGTAACGACTCTGCCTTCTTCCAGGGCAAAGAGGTCGTTGTGGCTAGATCCGCGCATGCGGGCAGCCTCAAAGCCCGATCCTATTTCAAAGCCCTTGCTCGCATTAATCGAGAGCATCGCCTTTGCCAAATTCGCTTCCAGCTTTTCATAAATCGGGTCTCCGAGGCCGGCGGGTATACCGGTAACGCGCAGCTCGACGATTCCGCCCAGGGAGTCGCCTTCTGCGCGCACTTTTTCCAGGAGCTGGATCATTTCACTTGTTTTTGTGGAATCAGGACAGAAGAGGGGACTCGACTGCACGTTGCTGCGGAGAATTTCAAGAGGGGAGTCTTCAATGGCGATGCCGCCCATCTCTTGAATGAAAGCGAGGACCTCGATGCCTGCGGTGCGCAGGAGCGCTTTGGCCACAGCACCTGCAGCGACGCGGCAAGCCGTCTCGCGCGCAGACGCTCTACCGCTTCCACGCTCGTCGAAAAGGCCATATTTCTGCAGGTAGGTGAAGTGGGCATGACCCGGTTGCAGGACACCTTTCACAGACGCGTTAGATTGGGCATCGCGATTGAAAATGATGATCGAAAGGGGAGTGCCCGTTGTTTTGCCGTCTAAAATACCAGAATAGATCTCTGCATGATCTTCTTCTTTACGCGGCGAGGTATAGGGACTGTGGCCGGGTCGGCGGGCAGCGAGTTCGGCGTTGATCGCCTCTTCGCTGATCTCTAGTCCGGCAGGACAGCCGTCGATGACGACGCCGATGGCTCTACCATGGGATTCTCCCCACGTCGTGATGCAAAAGAGGTTACCGAATCGGTTACTCGCCATTGCTCAAAAGTGTACCTATTCAAGGAATTTCGCAACACTCTCCAGTATTTTGGGTTCACAATTTTGATTGGTAATCACTTCCTGAATAAATTGGTCCCACTTCGGCGCTATCTTTTTAAAATGATCGCGCAACCAGACGATGCGCTCAGCAAGCTTTTTCTCTTTAGTTGTGATGTAGGCATAGCGGAAAGTCACATCTGTCTGACAGATCTGATTAATTAAATCACTCAAAGTAGTGGAAAATCGATTTTTATGAGACAAGCATTCGTAAAACGTTTTCTTTCCTAGAGCTAATCCTTCACTGATCGACTCATCGCCTGTCAAGATAACCTCTTTCTCGGCAGCCTTAAGCAGCAGAATAAAATCTTCATGCACGAGTGGCGATGACACAATGGTTAGTTTACGAAGACACTTCGTTTTGTTCCCGGTTAAGGGAAGGAGCTGCTTTTGAAAATCATAGGTCAAGCTGCGTGAATAGCGAAACTCACAGTGAGTAAAACCATGCTCCACAAGAAAAGACACCATCTGTTTGGAAAGCAAATGGGTCTCTTTTAAGGTCTGAGGGACAAGAAAACCAGGTCCTCCAGGAAATACCACAACGAGATCTCTTTTATCTTCATTTAATAGAATTGCAGCACCTATAAATGCTCTTTTATACTGCTTTTTCTCATGGCCATTTAGATAGGAAAAATAGAGGCTGTTTTTTTGGGAAAACTCCTCTGCTGTCTGATCGTCGGTAACAGCTGAAAGAAGTTTTGAAGGAAGTTTGGGTAAATTTTCAACTAATCGAAAATGCGCGTTTTCGTTTCTCTTATCCTTATAATAAGCAACTAAATCATCTTGTATAAATATTCCTAATCCATATCTTGCTGTATCGGGATTTTCCTTAGTATTTATTCCTAAAGAAAACTCTCTAAAGAAATTGCTCTGCAAATATTGATCAGGGTCATGAGGGTCATTGCCATACTCTTCAAAGATTAAAGAGGGGATTTTGGGCTCTCGCTCAAAAAGCGGACTGCCAGGACCAATATGGTTAAAACCTAGTACAAGGGTTGGGTTAAATGCATCAACAGCTTGTTTGTCATCTTCATGAATTATTTTTATATCTTTCAATTTTTCTTTGAATACTGAAAGAAATACTTCCTTATCTTTGCTTAAAGATAGGGCGATTTGATTAACTGGGACATGCTTTTTAAAAATTTCAATTAAGTTTACACTTGCCCTAATATCGCCATAACCGCCATTAATAAATACGCTAAAAATAATTCTGTAATGACCTATTGCATTCATGAAGAAATTATAATTAATTGTACATTTCTAAATCAAGTCTAATAGCCGGAATTTTTTCATACTCGGCTATCCTATGGCAGTAGATCTTTTCAAAATCCGCTTCATCTTTGATGAAACTGGGCAGGGGAGGGGTGAGGACGCGCTTTTTCAAGGTCTCTTTGCTCGCCACAAGATAGACGTAGGTGCCCTTTAAAATCGTGCGGTTCTGCTCGGGGATAAGGGTGCCGCCACCGAGAGCGATAATGTGATTGTCGACATGGCGCAGTTCATGCAGCATTTCTACCTCCATTGCGCGAAATGCAGGCTCTCCCTTGGTAAGAACGATCTCGCGACAGGGGAGGCCGTAGCGCTTTTCTATGCACGTGTCAAAATCAATGAAGGGTAAGCCGGTTTGGACGGCGAGCATTTTACCGACGGTCGTCTTGCCGACGCTTTTAAATCCGAAGAGAATCAAGTTCATAGGCAAAGGTGGGATAGGTTTTAGAAATACAGGCGGAATTTTCTATGTGCGAAGAGCCATTAGCTCCAAGTGCAGCTACAGCGAGAGCAAGAGCGATGCGATGGTCTTCATGGCTGTATAGTGTTGTACCTGTAAGAGGGGAGTTCCTTACGACAAGACCATCTGGACGCTCTTCGATATCCGCGCCCATTTTTTTCAGCTCGGTGCATATCCCGTGGATGCGGTCGCTCTCTTTGTGTCGCGCGATTTCGCCGCCGACAAGCTCCGTTTGGCCCTCTGCATAACAGCCGAGCACCGCCAGAATCGGCAGGGCGTCGATCATCGCGTTCACATCAATGCGCCTGCCTATGAGAGTACTGGGCTTGACGCAGACGGTTCTTTCACTACGTTCTAGCTGGGCGCCCATCATTTGCAGGAGAAAGAAAAGTTCCTTATCGCCTTGGGGATCGGAGAAGCAGAGGTTCTCCAAAACAAGCTCCGATCCGGTGACGAGAGCCGCTGCGAGGGGGAATGCAGCCGAGCTAAAATCACCCGGAACGGTGTAATCGAAGCCGTTATAGCTCAAAGCCCCTTCGATCTGGTAGTGCGTATAACCATCGTGCGATACTCGTGCTCCCACTTTCCTTAGCCAATCTAACGTGAGCTCGATCCAGGGAGTTTCCCCAGGGTTATCTACGACCAGTTCGGTTTTGCCTTCTAAAAAGGAGGCCGCGATAAGGAGCGCCGATACTGGCTGGGAATCCTCTCCAGAGAGACGTGCCAATCCCGGCTTAATCGGTCCGCGCACCAAAATGCCTTCTTTGGCCGCAGCGTGAGCGCCGAGTTGACGCAGTGCAGAGACGAGCGGGGCTACAGGACGCCTTTCATCTCCGATAATGTGTGTGGGTTCTGATTTAAGGGCGCATAGCGCTCCCATAAGGCGCAGGACGAGCCCCGAATTACGCGCATCGATCCGCTCCGGGCACTGCGTAAAGCCGCCTATGATTTCGATTCTATCTGGATAGCGCTCGACCAGTGCGCCGCACTGGATTATGGCAGAAAGCATCGCCTCCATATCCGTGCAGTGCAGAGGGGAGCGCACTACCGTTTTGCCCTTTCCCATGAGTCCAAACAGAAGTGCGCGCAAGGTATGCGATTTGGAAGAGGGAATAACTATTGAGCCGGCTAGACGACTTGGTGCAATAAGCATCGAATCATCTCCTCGGGCACTGGACAGCAATAAGCGCCGTCAAAAGGCTGGACCTCTCCGATCTGTTTGAGAAGAACAAAGCGCACCTCACCGCTCGCAGATTTTTTATCATGCTTTAGAGTCGTCATGAGCGCTTCGGAAGAAATGGGTGGACTGCGCAAAGAAACGCCATATCGGGCCATGATCTCTTCGATTTTAGGGCGCACGCTGGGCGGAGTGATCCCCATCTGATTACCTATTTCTGCGGCGGCCAGCATGCCGATTGCCACTGCTCTTCCATGCGGTAGGGTGTAATCGGATAGTTTTTCGAGCGCATGCCCTAAGGTATGGCCAAAATTGAGGACGCGACGCACCCCTTTTTTTTCGTAAGGATCTTGATCCACAATTTCCTGTTTAATCGCTGCGCTGCGCGCAATCATCTCTTCATCGGATAGACTGCCTGTTAGAAGCTCGTCAAATAGCTCTTGAGAAGCAATCAGGCCATATTTGATCACTTCGACCATGCCATTCTTGCGCTCATCATGAGGAAGCGTCTCTAAAAAAAGGGTGTCGATCCAGATCTCGTCTGCGGGATAGAAACTGCCGATGAGATTTTTTCCATGCGCTGTGTTGACGCCCGTTTTCCCGCCGATAGCCGCATCGACCATTGCGAGAAGCGTCGTGGGGATCAGGATGAGAGGCGCTCCGCGACAGAAGGTTGAGGCGACAAAGCCCGCTAGATCACTTACCACACCACCGCCAAGGGCGATGATGCAGGTCTCTCTGCCAAAGCCGTGTGAAAGCAGTTGATCTTCTAGAAACTGCTTCATCTCGCGTGTTTTAGAGGCTTCTCCCGCAGGAAATGAAAAGAGGGGAATGTCGATAGAGGAGCCGTAGAGCTTTTCTACTGTCGTGTCAGTGATGACAACCGCTCTACGCGCATTTAGCTGCTTTAAAGCAAACCCTCGACCTATTTGCATGAGTCGCATTATATTTTGGTGATAGGTTTTTATGCTCTTTGTTTCTGTTATAGGTCCTAGCTACGAGGAAGCGCTCGCACAGATCGCTGAGAATTGCGAGCTGCGCATCGACAAGCTCGTATGCACGGAGGGCGAACTCCTTTCCCTGCGCAAAAAAGTGCGAGGTAAACTCCTTCTCACTTTGGGGAATATGCCCCTTCCTCGTGGAATTGCCCCCGATCTGATCGACATACCCTGGGATCGGGATCTTCCTGAGGCGCCCTGTCCCATCATCCGCTCGATCCACAACTTTCACGAGACGCCGCCATTAGACGCACTTTTTGCACAAATCTCCGCTAAACCCGCCTATGCCTACAAGATCGCTACCTTCGCCAACTCCACATTGGATGCGTTGCGCATGCTCGCTTTTGTGAAAAAATCAGACGTGCGACTCACGGGCATCTGCATGGGGCCACTGGGGGAGATAACCCGCATTCTCGCGCCTGTCGTGGGAGGCTTTTGCATGTACGCGAGCTCGACCGACGAAAAAGCAGCAGCTCCCGGTCAGCTTTCCATCGATACCCTTGAGAAGATCTACCACTATTCTGCACTCTCTCAAAAGACGCGCCTCTACGGGCTCATCGGCAGCCCAATCGTCCAAAGCCCGAGCTACCGCACCCACAACGCCTTTTTTCGCGCAGCCGGTCTCGATGCCGTCTATGTGCGCATGCAGATCGAGCCGCATGAGCTCGCGGCCTTTTTTCCCCTCGCGCGCGAGCTAGGCTTTCGGGGCTTGAGCGTCACGATTCCGCACAAAGAACGCCTCTTTGATTATGTAGAGGCGTCTGAAGAGGCGCGCGTGATCGGTGCGGTTAATACGCTACTATTTTCTGATGGAGAAATCTTAGGTTCTAACACCGATGCGGCGGGGGGATTGGATGCTCTAGAAGATAGTGTGGCGGGGAAATTGATCGTTATCCTCGGCGCCGGAGGCTCTGCAAAAGCCCTTGCCTATGAAGCCAAGAAGCGCGGCGCACGCGTGTGTGTCGCCAATCGCTCCTTAAAAGGCTTTGCCGATTGCCTTCTCGAAGATATCCCCGAGCACTACGATATCCTGATCAATACGATGCCTGCATCTTATCCAACGGGATTAGACATCAACTTTAAGCATCCGAGCGGTTTTGGGGAGAAGATGTTTGTTAGGCAAGCCGAAGGGCAGTTTAAACTCTGGTTTCCAGAGAAAACGCTATCATTTTGCCAGGATACTTTTCTCGCCCTCGCTGCGAGCGACGAGAACGGCGCAGCAGCTGTCGCTAAAGACGTTGACCGTAGTCCGGCACATGTCTAGGATGCGGTCGACCGCCATAAAGAGGCCAATTGCTTCGATCGGCAGGCCCATGGCGCGTAAAATCACAATCACAGCAACAAGACTACCTGAGGGGATGCCCGCTACGCCCATCGAGGTGAGCAGCGTCACAAAGACGAAGAAGAGCTGCTGCCAAAAGGTGAGGTCGAGGCCATAGACTTGCGCGACGAACATCGCCGCTACACCCTCATAGAGAGCAGATCCCGATAGATTCATCGATGTCCCGAGTGGAACAACAAGCGAAGTGATGCGATTCGATACCCCCGCGCGCTTTTCGACGCAATCGAGCGTCACCGCAAGCGATGCGGAAGAAGAGCTCGTTGAAAAGGCGGTGAGCAGGGCAGGCCCCATTGCTTGCATATGCTTCCACGGGCTGACCTTGCCGACAAACCGCAACAGAATCGGCAAAGCGATAAAGAAGAAGATCGCAAGCCCCAGGATCACGGTGAGGAAGAAGAGGCCAAGCGATCCGAGCGAACGAAAGCCCGTTTCCGCAAAGACCTTAGCAACGAGGCAGAAGACTCCAATTGGAAGCACCTTCATTACTAGGCGCGTGACGCGGAGCATCGCCTCAAACACGCCGCGCCAGAAGGTCACATGGGCAACGGATTGCAGCATTTCGATCTTTGTGATCGCGTAACCAAATAGCAGGCTAAAGAAGATCAGGCCGAGCATGTTGCCTTCGGCGAAGGCTTGGAAAATATTAGGGGGCACCACATCGAGCAGGAGTTTCGAGATACTGGGGCCTTCCGCCACCATTTTTTCTACGCCCTGTACGCTCTCTGTAACGGCGCCTTCAACCCGTAGAGGTGCGCCCGGATTGATCATGTTCACAAGGAGAACGCCGATGACAATAGCCAAAAAGCTGGTTGTCAAATAGAAGCCCAGCGTCTTAAGTCCTAGCCTGCCGAAAGAGGATTCGCTGCCAATCCGAGCAATTCCCGTAATGATCGAAGAGGCGACCAGGGGAACGACGACGAGTTTAAGGGCATTAATGAAAAGCTGGCCGAGGAGATCGTAAATCGAAAAAAGCGTGACTCCAAAGATCGCCGCATCCTTTCCCGTCAGAGCTCCGACGAAGATAGCAAGGACAATGGCAATAAGCACAGGCCAAGGAGATGACGCTTTTTTTCTGGACATATGAAGCTATATTGTGACGAGGTTTGCTAATTTTTAGCAACGAAGGAAACGGATCTGGCTAATATATTGGCCCTTCAGCCAACCGTTCATATAATTCAGTAGAAACTCCTTCTCGTGATAACTATCCACCAGTCCATGAGCCGAATCCCAGATGAGGCCCGTTTGTGCTTCGTAGTGGATCGTATGATAAGGAAAATAGATCATATGCAGCGCGGGTTCTAAAGCATCAAAACGCGCAAATAGCGCCTTTTTATCATCGATCACTTCTGGAGGAATATAATCTGGTGGTCGCGGTTCAACAGGAGGAGGATCTTTCCTAAAATCGAAGAGTGTTTGTGATGTAAAATTCATGACCTGCTTCTGATCCAAATCCAATAATTCGGGAAGCTGGGCCGGATCGGTATCGATGGCTTGCAAAACTGCCGCTTGCTTAGGCGCTCCACCCTCAAATAGCCGGGCAACGGCGATCATGTGCTCCCTGGGATCTTTGAAAAGATGAGCAGTATGCTTATGGATATAGGCAAACCAGATACCTTCTCCACGGCAGAAGGCGAGATTAGAGAAGCGACACTCTTTCAAATCGGACAATAGAAGCTTTCTAATTTTTTCATCGTGGATCTTCGAGTAGGGATAGTCCTCGTTCAAATAGACTTCGCAGCAGTAAGTCTGATAATAGTTTACGGCGGGTACGAGCAAGCGCTCTCCGTAACGCATTTGCATCTCGAGGTGGTGCTGATCTCTGAGTATCTGTTTCGAGAGAACCACAAACATCCGCGCATAGGTAGGAGTGCCCATGCATTCGAGAATGGAGGCGATGGCGCTTAAAACATAAGAGATGAGGTATTCAAACGGGGCTTTAACGGTGATCCAAAGGACTTGCCAGCGTCCGAAGTAGAGTTCACCGGCCTTATGCTGCGGCTGATGGGCATATTCAGCGACCTGACGCATCTCATCGTGGCCGCCTAGATACGCCTTTAGCGAAAAGTAATTATCAAAAATTTGAGCAGCCGACATGCGATTATTTTATCAAAAACAGATCATTTGGTGTATTTAAAACAAAATTTTGATGAACAAGGGAAATAACGCGCTTCTGTTCGGCAAAGACCAGTCGCTCTCGAGCTTCCTCAAAAGAGAGCCAAGCAAAAGCGTCATGTTCGCGAGGGGAGAGCTTCACACTCGGCTTTTCCTCGACAAACCCCACAAAAACCGGAACAAAAGCGATAAGATCCCTACTTGCCATATAGAAAGTCTCCACCGCATC
>Ga0207093_1078_pt1 | contig 15985 bp, 15 predicted proteins | sample Alteio_BWMinHeat_89_FD_153519 | JGI IMG/M metagenome (GOLD analysis project Ga0207093, IMG submission 153519) | Enriched cells from forest soil in Barre Woods Harvard Forest LTER site, Petersham, Massachusetts, United States -... | ecosystem: Environmental > Terrestrial > Soil > Temperate forest >... | reverse complement strand
GAATTTGCCGAAGGACATATCCTTGGTTTCAATGATTTTGCCCACGCGCTATTTGGCATACAAATGAAAGAACATCCTGATTATCTGGATAATAATCAATAAAATTGCTATATTCTATCAAAAAGTTTTAAAGAACATACCATAATAGGTGATGCACAACATGAATAAAGCATATATTTTGTACGCAATCATGCTGCTGTTGTGCAACAATCACCATTTTATGAAGGGTATGAACAATAGCAACAAATCAGCGACAATCAAAAGTTTGGAATATTATCGAAGCATGTATCGTGACTCAAAAATCAGCAAGATGGGCGATCAAAATTTGCTTGGAAAAATTAAAACTGAACTTGCAAGCGCTATAGAAGCAAAAAACAATGATCTCGTAGAACAAATTTTGAAACTCAATGATCCAAATCCTGAAGAAGATTTGCTTAGCGCCGAGTTTTTAATCAAAGCTATAGAAGCTAAAAATTTTAGTGCTGCCAGGAGCCTCTGTAGGCATGGTGCTGAAAAAAATATCAATAAGGTTGATCGTTTCAATGTCAGACCGCTAACAAGCGCTATTAAGCACTTCGCATGTGATGAATGTGGAGTGTTAATAGATTTTTATAACGCTCAAGTTGATTATACCGTAGAATCGCCTTTTACTCCGGGAGACAACAATCATGATACCCTTCTGCATTATATCGTCTTTGTAATTACTCGAGATGGTAATGACACTCCTGATAATCGTGCAAAATATGAATTTTTAAAAACTAAAATAGATATAAATAAGGCTAATCAACAAGGCTGGACTGCACCGGCCATGCTTGAACATTTTGACCAAGGAGGTAGTACCAACCTACTTGGTGTTAATTATAACAGCGTCAAGAACATGTCCTCATTTAAGGGCATAGCTAAAAAAGATGAAAAAAATAGTAAACAATCTGAGCCTGTGGAAAACAAAAAAACTGATGTTCCTGATTCCAATAAGCCACCCACCAAAAATGTTGTTGATGTTGCCAAAGATACATCATACTCGATTTCTGCATTGCCGGTGATGTTGTTTGCTGGCCTCATTTGTTCAGTCACTATTATCGGCTATTATGCATATCAATGGCATACGAATAAAAATAGTCATAAAGAAGATCAGACATATCAAGCAACATGAAAAAAAATGGGGTAACACATGATTCATTCCACTCTTCTGCAGGTTGTTGGCAATACACCGCTGGTGAAAATTGATCTTGATGTACCAGCACGGGTATATGCAAAGCTTGAATATCTCAATCCGAGTGGCAGTGTTAAGGATCGTTCTGCGCTTTATTTAATAGAAGAAGCAGAACGTACTGGTACTTTGCGTGCTGGTGGTACTATTATTGAAGCATCATCCGGCAATCAAGGAATTGCGGCTGCTATGATTGGTGCGGTCAAAGGATATCGCGTTATTATTACGGTATCTGAAAAAAGCAGTACCGAAAAAGTGCAAGCAATCCGTGCCTATGGTGCACAGGTTATTGTATGTCCTGCTGTATCATTCATTACTGATCATCACAGTTACCAATCAACGGCATGGCGCATTCATAAACAAACACCAAACTCCATCATGCTGAATCAATATTTTAATGTCAGCAACCGAGATGCATACTATTACACCTTAGGTCCTGAACTATGGAAACAAACAAACGGCAGCATTACTCACTTTTTTGCCGCAGCGGGCAGTGGCGGCACTATCACCGGCGTGGGCCGTTATTTAAAAGAACAAAATCCTACGATCAAAATTTGTGGCATCGATTGCGCTACATCATATCGCTCAACGCAGGGAAATCCACAACCATACAAACTTGAAGGAATTGGCGTCGATTTTGATTCGCCCGTTATTGATTATCAGTATATTGATAAAATGGTCACGGTAACTGATAATGATGCGCTGATCGTATTAAAAAAACTTGCACGACAAGGGTTTCTCTTAGGACCAGCCAGTGGTGCTGCTGCGTGGGGTGTCTTATCACATGCAGATCAGTTAAGCGATACCGATGTTGTCGTCGTAATTTTTACTGATTCAGGCCGTGCCTATTTGACAAAGCAGTTTTATGATGTAAAACATTCTGAAGAATTGAATGTTCAACCAATGCAATCACCCGAAGAAAAAGGTATACAAAAAATATAAACCCCATGAGAAAAAAGTTACTCATTTTTCTCGCTATTCTCATAGGCATATATGTTGTTGGTACGTACATATATTTATCATTAGAGCCTGCTTTTAAAGATTATTGTCCTATTTATCTTCCTCATAAAAAACCAATATCATTAGAAGATCCTGCCTTTCCATCACATCATTTCAAGCTTATTAATGATGCAAGTTGCCTCAATGAAACACGCATCTACGATATTATTACGGTCAAAACTACTGATGATATTCTTCAAGCATTAAAAACGGCCCAAGAAAAAAAATTGTTCATTGCCATCGCTGGCGTGCGGCATAGCATGGGCGGTCAAGCTTTTTTTCAAGACGCGCTGGTAGTTGATATGAGATCATTTAATAAGATTATTGCTTTAGATGAGAAAAACAGGATTTTAACAATTCAAAGCGGTGCAACATGGCACGATATTCAACTTTATTTACATGAAAAAAATTTAGCAGTAAAAGCAATGCAGTCTACTGATATTTTTACCGTTGGCGGATCTCTTTCGGTGAATGCGCATGGCATGGATCATACGGTTGGCAGCATGGGTTCTACCATTAGATCCTTTACGATAATGTTGTCTGACGGCTCTCTGCAAAAAGTTACTCCCCAAGAGGCGGAACTTTTTAATGCCGTCATTGGCGGCTATGGACTATTCGGCATTGTCATCGAAATTGAGCTTGAAGTTACTCATAATGATGTGTATAAACGTGATGCTACTTTCTTAGATTACCGTGAATTTCCTGCCTTTTTTGAGCGGGAAAAAGATTCCTATAATCTTCTTTATGCACACCTTTCAACATCCCCATTATCATTTTTCAAAAATGTAGTTATTTATGGATACAAAAAAGTGGAATCTGACGCTCCTATTGAACCGCTACGCAAAATAAGTTTAATAAAAGCACGTCGATTTTTAATCAATCTTTCAAAGCGGCGCATGTATGCACAAATTTTTAAATGGATTGCTGAAAAATATATCGATCCATTGCTTGAGAAATTTCACCAAGGCACGCTTATATCTCGCAATGCCATTATGCATGATTCAGTCGAATATCTTGAAAATGTACTTATTAATGAAACAGACATTTTGCATGAATATTTTATACCGCGTAAACATTTTATCCCTTGCATTGAACGTATGGGAGCAATTTTACAAAAAAGTAATATTCCGGTGTTGAACGCTTCTATTCGGGTAATAAATAAAGAAGACAATCTGCTTAATTATGCACCAGAAGACATGTTTGCTATCGTTTTATATTTAAATCAACGTGTCAATGAAAAGGCGTTACATGCCATGGAACTTTTGACGCGTGAGCTCATAGATTTAGTACTGACTTTCGACGGCACCTTCTTTTTACCTTACCAACTTTACTTTACCGATGAACAATTACATAAAGCATATCCAATGATTGATCTATTTTTTGCAACAAAACGAAAATATGATCCTTCATTGTTATTTATGAACAATTTTTATGCAAAATATGCACAACAGATGACAGAATGAAATAACATCAAAAGTGACGTTCTTTTTGTGCACCAAAAGTAATCTGTAATGCCGGCTCTTCTAATGTTTTTACTAATTCAATCTGCTGACCAATGGAGAGTACGTGAAGTGTCTGCTTTGTTGACTCTTTCCCTATTCTTTTTACCCATTCTTGCCGTAAAACACGTAATGGTCTGTCATACTCATCCATGCCCATCAAGAATGTTCCCCAATGCATCGGAATAAAATGGCGTGCACCAAGATCCAGAAATCCTTGAATTGCCTCTTTTGCATCTACATGCATTTTTCGCATCCACAAACGTGGTTCACACGGTCCTATTGGCATCAGAGCAACATCAATACGCGGGAACTCTTGCCCAATTTGTGCAAAATGTGATGAATAAGCCGTGTCGCCAGCAAAGTAAAAATAGGTCGATTCCCATTCGATCATCCAACTACCCCATAATGATCTATTTTTATCAAACAGCGTGCGCTGTGACCAATGAATGGCAGGCAAAAAGGTAAAACTAATATTGCCACAAAAATAGTTACCGATCGAAAAAAAGCTTTTCTTTTGCCACCATTCAAATTCCGTAACTTGTTCAAAATTCCGCTTTTCAAACCATTTTTTGTCACCCTTTGGTACTAATATGCGCAACTCGGGATGTCGCTTGAGCCCCAAGAGACTTTTTTCATCCATGTGATCGCGATGATTATGTGAAATGAGGACACAATCAATCGGCGGCAATTGAGCAAGTGTTATGCCGGGCGGAAAAACTCGTTTATGAAAATAAGAAAGATCACCAAAAATAGGATCAAGGAGCACATTGATGCCGCCCAACTGAATTAAAAAAGTCGAATGACCAATCCAAGTAATAATAGGAACCAAACTTGCCCGACGTGGTTCGCAATAGTGAATCCACGGGTAACGCTGTGTTGGCAAACGTTGTGCACGGCCGATCAATGATTGTACCAGCGAGGGAATGGTACCAAAAAGAAAGGATTCTGTATGCTGAGACTTATCATTAAAATATCGACCGTTTTTATAAAAAGGTCGTAGTAACTTTTTCACCGTATTAATTAGTTTTCAAGCGAGTTTTTTATTGTTAAATGTTGCTAAAAAAGTATCCCCCACCCAGACAGAACGTCATGGACAGGGGAAATGGAGGTTATCTACACTTAATTGGCCTTACCCCTATTAACATCGAAGGCAAGTCAAATCATGGATACATAATAGCGAAAGCTGTTGAATAAATCAACTATTACAAATAAATTGTCCTCATCTTATTTAAGATTTATCGTACACCAGCACAGTTATTAAAAACAGAACGATATTTATTTGTCATGTTATTCAAGTTGAATTTATTTATCGAATCGTACCGGGACTTTTCTGCCAGTCTAACTCTCAGCTCTTTGTCATGCATTAAGCGAATCACCCCGTCTGCTACTGCTTTTGGATCATAAGGAGTAACCGTAATGCCATTGCCAGCACGCTCACCAATAGGGTAATCAGAATCATTCGTGGTAATGATACAGGCAATACCTGAACACATCGCTTCTAAGAGTGCTAAAGAAAGCCATTCGATCGTAGAGCAGTACACAAAACAGTCAAAAAGCGCATAATAACCAAAGGCAAATTGATTGTTGGTTATCAAATGAATGCGATGCTCAAGATTTAAAGAAGTGATCTGTGTGCGTAATAACATTTCTTGAGGACCCGTGCCAACAATGATCAGGCGTACTTGTTGGTATGAAGAAGTAAGGAGAGAAAATGCCTGTATTAAAAGAGGATAATTTTTTGCCGGTACCAATCTTCCAACGGAACCAATAACAAAATCAGTATCGGCAATTTCGAGCATGGAGCGGGATAGTTGGTATTCTTGTGCTCGTCTGCAAAATGCTGGAGCATCGATCCCATTAGGAATTATAGTCAGATGAGCCGGATGTGCCAATTTCATGGTAATTAACGAATGAGCAATGGGTGGCGATACGGCAATCATATGATCGGTCAAAAAGGCCGTCAATCGATCAATAATGGTACGAAACTTTCCTCCATAATGAGGCTGCGCATGAGAAACGCACACAATAGGAACCTTACACAAACAAGCAATAAGGCGACCAAACAAACAGGCTGCCCATAATGATGCATGAATAACCGTGGGCTTACTTTTTTTGATCATTCTATATAGTCGTACAAAAAACAGCAGATCATACCGAAAAAAAAAGCCACGTACCTGACGTACGGTTATATGCTTTGGCACATGATGACGAATCGGGCCATCATGAAAATAAAGAATCTCCTGTTCATACCCATGTCGATCAAAATCTTCTATCAAAGAGGCCAGCAGCATTTCAGCGCCCCCAATCTTCAAACTTGAGATAATATGTACTATTTTTATGGAAGCCTCTCTCTTTTTTTGATCTTCAATCTCTCTGCATACCCGATAATCGATCTAACTGGTCCGAGATATCACGCGCGCGCAATACTTTTTTATCCACTTTTCCCGTAGCGGTTAATACGAGACGCTCTACGGAACAGATAAAAAGACGTGGAATTTTGTAGGAAGCCAACGAGCGGTTACAGAGCTCTTTCAAAAGATCAGGCGCTTGGTCATCACCTTCGCGCAGTTGTACAAAAGCAACGGGTATCTCATCTCCTGACTTTTGCTTCACCCCAATAACGCCAACGGCCATGACATTGATATGTTTCGCAATAACGTTCTCAACTTCGGGCGGATAAATCTTTAATCCTTTGTGAATAATGATATCTTTGCTACGCCCAACAATAACAATCCGTTTTGATGCGGTAATATAGGCAAGATCGCCGGTATTTAACCACCCATCTTGTAAAACTTCCTTTGTTATTTCGGGTGCCCGATAATAACCGAGCATTATATTAGGTCCTTTGACCCACAACGTACCAATCTGGTGATGGGGCAATGGTCGCAACTGTTCATCACGAATTTGGCAAGAAATATGAAGACATGGCAACCCAACATTGCCCGTTTGGCGTAACTGATCTTCAAAATCGACCGAAATTAATGGCGATGTTTCGGTCATGCCGTACCCATTGACCAGTTTTCGATTATATAAAAGTGCAAATGCCGTTCTGATTTTATCGGGGAGCATGTCACCGCCACAAATAAAATATTTTATGGCAGAAAAATCAAGATCTTTCAATAAACACAAAAGACCATATAATGCGGGAACACCAAGAAAAAATGTTGGTTGGTGAACAAGGGAATCAATAATAAAACGCCGATCTATGCGCGGTACTACAATAACGGTACAGCAGGCAAAAAAGGCCCCCCAGATTGATGCCAACTGTGCAAAACTGTGAAACAGTGGCAAAATGCCTAAAACGCGCTCGGTGCTTGTATACTGCAATCGAGCAACTGTTTGCAGTATATTGGACATGATATTGGATGAACTGAGCATGACTCCTTTGGGAAGTCCCGTCGTTCCTGATGTGTACAATAGGGCTGACATTTCATGTGCATCAAGCGCAATTAATGACGGATTTTTATCTGATTTAGTCGTCAGAATCTCCGTAATTTGCATCGATCCTACGACCAGAATTGATCTTTCTTGTACCAGTTTGGTAAACAATTCTCGTTTGGTTTCATCACAAAAAATTGCCGCCGGCTGTGCATCGTGAACAATATGTGTTAATTCAGCCTCATGTAAAAACGTATTTAAAGGTGCCACCACAGCACCTGCCTGCCAGACGCCAAAATAGATGCGATAAAAATCGATAGAGTTTTCAAGACAAATCAACACACGATCACGTGGTTTAATGCCATGCTGCTGCACATAAGCAGTTATGACCAATGATTGATGATAAAGATCTTGATATGAAACAGACTCATTTTTACCAATAAGTGCCGTGGTATTAGGCGCTAATTGCGCTGCTCGTTGTAGCAAAAATCCACTATATAAGAGTACGTCATGCTCAGTAATGCTCTGTGCAAGACAATCGAAAAATTTTTGTTCACGGGCATCGGCATATTGAATATCGGTTTCCACTGATTTTTTTCCTCATTTTTTTTCGCATGTGGTATACTTGCACTATGCATAAAAAATAGTGATTCTGCAATGTACACACATAATACCAAGAAACAGATACCATATAGTAACAGTGATGGCATGTTAATTGCCATTGAAGGCATCGATGGTGCAGGAAAAAGTAGTCTTGCCCGTTACCTGCATGATTTGTTACAAGAACAGTTTCCCGTCATTCTGACCAAAGAGCCAGGCGGCAGTCTGCTTGGTGCATATCTGCGAACACTGATACATGATCAAAAAATTCCCCTGGCATCAAAAACCGAATTTTTATTGTTTGCTGCTGATCGTGCACAACATATGGCAGAAACGGTACTTCCTGCATTGCGTGAAAATAAAATAGTTATATCTGATCGCATGACTGACTCTTCACTCGTGTATCAAGGATATGGACGCGGCATTTCGCTTGATATGATTTATCGCATCAATGAATGGATTATGGAGGGACGCCGCGCAGATATTACTTTTTATCTCAAAATAAGTCCCGATTTAGCACAAGAACGTCTCAAAAAACGGGGCCAAAATCTTTCCGTCTTTGAGGCGAATACCGATTTTGTTGAAAAAGTCAGACAAGGATTTGAACATCTTTTTGCAAACCGCACCGACGTCATACCACTTGATGCATCTCAAGATATGCACACCGTAGAACAACAGGCAGTAGAGGCTCTATATTTATGGATCGATCGTTACTTATCAACCCCGCACACATCCTCGTTGGACGCTCTGAAGTAGCAACAGAAAAAGTGAGCCATTTTTTGCAAACCATTTTGTGCCCGGATACTGGTTGCACGCAGTGTATGATTTGCAAGAATATTCGTAATCACCAACATCATGCAATCACGTGGGTTTCTCCAACAAAATGGTACACCAATGAAGAGCTTGAACCAATTTTTGATCGCATTGTTTTTTGTCTTGAACCATCTGCTTACCATTTTTTTGTACTTTTGCATGCAGAACGATTATTACCTGCTGCGGCCAATATGCTGTTAAAATCAATCGAAGAGCCGCCCGCTGGTTATATTTTTTTTCTCCTCACCCATCAGCCTGCCCTATTATTGCCAACAGTACGATCACGGTGCATTGTAACTCATATTGATCAACCAGTGCCGATCGCTACGCAAACGCATCAACTTCTCACCATTTTCAATGCACCAACGTTGGGAAATCCGCATACATTTCTTACCATTCTTGATAAAACAAATCCGAGCGAACAGGAAACAACGGTACTGTTAGAATTAATCCTTCATCATTGGCAGATGCGTCGCCATGATAATCCATCTTACCAACGCATTGTGCAAAAAATTCATACTATAATTTCCCAACCAATTCCTTCAGGAAGCGGTAAATTAGTATGGAAAAATTTATATCTTTTTATGAGCAATTTCGTGTAGTAATCCTACTGCCTGTTTTTTTTATGTCTTGAAATATGACACCCTCTGCTAGCATACTTTGATTTAATCTGACCAGTTCTCTACTTATTGTCCGTAAGAATTCTTCAGCCTCTCCGTTTTTGCCTTTTTTCACTTTTAGCATCGGTAATAACTGAATAATGTAGCCATTGAATTCCATCTGTTTATCACGATTTAATCCCGTATAAGCAACCAAAGCTGCCAAAGATTTTTCAACCTTCTCGAGACGACTCTCTAATTCTGGTATATGACCTAATACTTTTTGTGTCTTTTCAATAGCAGTTTGTGTATTCAAAACGGCTGCCATCTGTACCCCTTTCATATGATCCCGCATAGTAGTAAAATGTTGCATCATTTCGGTGTGTACACGCTCAATCTTTTTGCGATTTTCCTCCATGTTACTCTCGATAACAGTAAGCCTTTTATCTAGTTCAGATGGACTTATGTGCTCACCACTTTTTTTAAGAGTTTCAACATCAGCGCTTAACCGATGAACTTTCCTTCTTATACTTTTGATTTTTTTAAATGGATCTATTCCCTTTGGAACACTTTCTTCTTCAGCTTTTTCTTCTTTTTGAATACGTGCAATAACCGATTTATTTTTTTCTGATGGTGATGATGGAGATTCTTCCATTGTTTGAACAAAAATAGGCACTAACAATATCAATGATACAAATTCATAGCGCAATATATTCATACATGTCCTTCGTAGCAAAAATTAACTGTTCTTATCCACCCTTAATTACCGCAACTGGTTTGAGACGCGCAACTTTATGAGCAAGATGCGCATCATGAATTATTTGCACCACTTTCTCAACATCTTTGTATGCCATTGGTGCCTCTTCGGCAAGTCCTACATTCGTGTCAGATCGGACAATAATACCCTGTGATTCTAGTTGCGTACGTAACTGTGAACCACGTACGTTTTCACGTGCTTTTATGCGTGACATTTTTCTGCCAGCACCATGACATGAACTACCATAGGCAATTTCCATGCTTGCCGCGGTACCAACCAATACATATGAAGCAGTTCCCATAGTACCGGGTACTAAAACTGGTTGCCCCACTGATCGATATGGTGCACAAATTTCTGGTCGCCCCGGACCAAAAGCGCGCGTGGCTCCTTTGCGATGTACGAGCAAATCAACAAGGCGATCATCGACCATATGTTGTTCTTGTTTGCCAATATTATGAGAAATATCGTATACCAAATTCACCGGCGTATCTTTGCCAAATATTTTTTGACAGCATTTCCGTACCCCATGAGCAATAATATGCCGATTTGCCCACGCATAATTTGCCGCTGCAGACATGGCAGCAAAATAGTTTTGTCCTGATGGACTTAAAAATGGCGTATATACCAATTCTCGGTCGGGCAATAGATAGTGGTGGCGCACTACTTCTTGCATCATCATGCGCACATAATCGGTACAAATTTGATGACCGATTCCTCGCGATCCACAATGAATCATAATGGTCAACATTCCTTTGTGCAGACCAAAAGTGGATGCAGCTTGATCGTCAAATATCTCATCGACAACTTGAACTTCAAGAAAATGATTGCCCGAACCAAGCGTACCTAGTTGATCAGTCCCTCTCATTTTTGCCTGATCAGAAACCACGGAAGGATCAGCATTATCAAGTTTTCCTTCATCTTCACAAAATATGAGATCTCGATCAGTGCCATAACCTAATTTGAGTGCCTGATGCGCTCCTTTGGCAAGAATTTTATCAATCTCTTTTATGCTGCATTTCAAGCGCCCACTCGATCCGACGCCCGACGGAATTTCGTCAAAAAGTTTTGTTGCCAAGTCTGATAAATATGGTTGCGCATCAGCAAGCGATATATCAATCGTTAATAATCGCACGCCACAATTGATATCGTAGCCAATGCCACCTGGTGAAATCACGCCACCTTCTGCAATGGCAGTTGCTGCAACACCGCCAATAGGAAAACCGTATCCCTGGTGAACATCCGGCATGGCAAATGCATATCCTTTAATGCCTGGCAGCGTTGTTACATTAATAAGTTGCCATGCTGCAGAATCGGTAAGCATATCTTTAATCATCGATTCACGAATAAAAAATCGGGCAGGAACGCGCATATCAGCACGAAATGTTTTTGGTATTTCGTACAAATAATCTTCGATCTTTACAAAATCCTGACGACTAATTTTTCTCCGTTCATCCGGCATCAAAATCCTTTTTCAAATATCGAATACCATTGTTGCTTGCCATCTGCCATTTTTATACGTTATCGAAAGATCATGATAGGTAACTGCTTTAATTTCAATGGTACATCGTTTGATTTGTATACCGCACACAGAGGCTTTAATATTCGTTTCATTCAGCTGATGTATGCGTGCATCGAGATAAATTTCATTATGCACATCAGAAAGATAAAGCGCATACGATAAAAAGTCCACTAAAAGAAGTTCCTGATTTGCGGCACTAATTATGATATCATGGTGTTGTTTGCTATGGTTGCATGCATCTTTTTGTGTATCAGCATCATCAACAAAAACTGGTTCTGTCAAAAGAAACATACCGCGTAATGCATGCACAAAAAGTTCTTTATCTGTTCGACCATAGGCACGCATTTTCATATCAGCCGTATGAGAAATAAGTTCAAATTCTTGCGTAGAACTACTTCTATCTTTTACCATTTCTACTACACTAAAAATCCATTATGTTTTGTTCATAGTAACAACTCTTTTAACGATGAGTATCATACCATGCCAAGAATTATTGCACACATTATCGAAACGGTGATCAAACCACCGCATGCATGGCATTATACTCTCGTAAGCCATTGGCATACCATTATGGGAAATTTGAGCACAAAGGCAATTATAGATCGCATTGAAGGAAATATTGTAACCCTTGGTGTTTATGATGCATGCTGGCTTCAAGAACTGTATCTTCTGGCACCCATTTTACGTGATCGACTCAATCAAATGTTAGATCAGCCATATATAAAAGAGTTACGTTTTAAAAGAACGGGAAAAAAAAGGAAAAGTCGCTTATTAATCAAAACAAGTGCGCCAACACCGCTATCAGCACCAATTATCTTAACCAACTCTGAACAACATGCGTTAAAAAAAATAGATGATCCTGTATTAAAAGAGGTCCTTATTGCATTTCGATCTCGTTGTCAACGGAGTGTTTAAATGAAACAGATACTATTGCTATGTTTTTTTTTATTCTTGTGTAGCACAAGCAATGCTGAAAGATCGCTCCAGCGCTATTTGTGGGCAAATTATCAGTTGTATCGTGGTAATTTGCATACTGCCTCACGCTGGTATCAAGAACTTATAAAATCGCACCATTCATGTCATACGTATAAAGGATATCTTACGTTTTTGCACCGAAGTCAGCGATTTGCTGATATTGCTCGTCTTACGCCGAAACTAAAAGATGTTATTAAAGATGATCCTGATCTGCGTCTTATTTGCATCCTCTCGCTCAAAAAAGTTGGTCAACATGAGCAAGCAGCACACCAGCTTATTGCTTTGAGCCAGGAATTCAAAAACCATTTTGAAATTGCATACCATGCCACAGAACTACTGATCGATCGAAAAGAGTTACATAATGCACTTACCATTATCGATAATTTTTTAAATAATGCCCCCAAGAGAAACAATCATTTTGTTTTCTATTTTCTCAAGGCACAACTCTGCTCTCAATTAGGAAAAATCAAAGAAGCACAAGAAAATATTAATATATGCATCGAAAAACAACCACATCTTGATAAAGTTTGGCTTCTTTTTGCACTCATTCAGGAACAGGCTGGCAGCATAGAACAGGCAATAAAAGGGTATACAACGTACTTTGATTTATCATCAGATCGTACGGGCGATCTTCGTAAACATCTGATGGAACTTACGGTGTTGCATAAAGCACAACAAACAAAAAAATCGGCGCTCACCACGCAGGTCAATGAATGTGTTACGTTGCTGCATAAAAAAAGATTTTCTGATGCGTTTGCCCGGACTGAATATTATTTAAAACGGGATCCAAACGATCCTCGTTTGCGCTTATGTCTTATTCAATCACTCTTGGGACTGGACAAACACCAACAAGTCGTTGATCTTTTAACGCAATGGTCACAAGAAAAACCGTACAAAAAAGAGTGGCCTGCTACCCTGCATCTTTTGTTGCAATTATCAGTTTCTCCCGAACTGTTATTGCCAGCCTTTGAACAATTAATAGAAAAAGGAGTCGTTGATAATCAGTTATTTTTGTATCTTGCGGAAATGTATATGCGAACCAACCAATATCGCGATGCAATGCACTGGTATCATAAAGCATTAACCGTTATTCAAGATCGATGTGTCGTTGCACGCATATGTTATCAAATCGCACGCCTCTGTTACGAGCAAGAAGAATACGATCTCATGCAGGCAAGTCTCAAACGCGGTCAGGAAGCGGACGCACAATTTGCACCAATTCATAATCTGCTTGCTTACTATTATGCAACCAAAGGAAAAGATCTCGATAAAGCAACAATGCATATAGCCACCGCATTACGCCTCTGCCCAGACAATCCACACATGTTCGATACGCAAGCGCTGATTTGGTACAAACAAGGAAACATCAAACAAGCGCTGGAGGCATGGAATCACCTTGCACAAAAAGTACCACATGATGCGACCATGTTAACGCACTGTGCAAAAGCACATTATAAGATGGGCAACACATCTGAAGCACGTACGATGCTTGGTAAAGCAACATCCTGTTGTTCGTATCATCATGAACAAAAATGTTGTGCAAAACTTGCTGAACAGTTGCATGAAAAAGATACTGCATGAAAAAACAGCCCCAGCAAAAAATGCAATCAACTACCATCTGTTTTGTCGCTGGTAAATCTGGTGGCCATATTATTCCCTGTCTAACGCGTGCCGAACAACACAAACAACAGTATCCGGACGATACGATTATTTTTTTTTCAACAACTAATGTGCTCGATCAATCATTACTCAAAAATCATCCGGCAATTGATCACTGGATTCAATTAAAAATTGGTAGATATTCATATCAGGGAATGCGCGGATATTTTCTGCTGGTGTACGATTTTTTGAGTTCATGTTGGCAAACATTTTTTATTATAAAAAAGATGAGGCCACGACGCATGATCAGTTCTGGTGGTGTTATTTTGTTAGTGCCCGCTTTTATTGCATGGCTTTTTAGCATACCGCTCGAACTACACGAATTGAATGTCGTCCCCGGCAAGGCAATTACTTTTTTCGCCCCTTTTGCCCATAAGATAGTTATATGCTTTAAACAAACAGCAGCTTATTTTCATCAACTGCCCTGTTTTTACGAACCGTATCCCGTTCGCTATGCGATGCAAAAAGTAGTTATCAAAAAGCAACAATCAAAAAAATCATCAAAAAAAACGGTTCTATTGCTGGGCGGTTCGCAAGGATCATTATTTTTGAATAATCTGGCCAAACAATGGATTATTTCATTACCAGAAGAAAATAGAAAAGAAATGGTACTGGTACACCAAATCGGCCATCAAGATTCGTTTGATTATGCTACTTTTTATGCACAGCATACTATGCAAGCAACGGTATTTTCGTATCATGATAATTTAGCAGATTGGTACCAACATGCTGATCTTGTTATCTGCCGCGCCGGTGCAGGAACGTTGTTTGAATTAATTTATTTTGACACCGCCGCACTCCTCATTCCTCTCGAAACTGCCTACACCAATCATCAATATGAGAATGCTCATGCCTGCACACAAGAGCATCCACATCTTTTTACGATGATAAAACAAACAAGCATAGAAAAAGATGCCGCAACATTTTTTGTACAATTGAACAGAATGATTTTTTTGTAGAGTTACCAAAAAAGAAAGCGAGCAGTTGTAATTTTTTTTACAACTGCTCGCTTTTAATTACGACATCAAAAAGTTATGAGTAACTTTTCTGCAGCGTCTTACTCTTGTTCTTCTTTATTTGCATCTTCACGACCAAGTGCTGAACTAATGGTATTGCTAAAGAGTACAAGTGCCGTACCAACTGCTGCAATCTGAATGATTGGACCAGCAATTAAACCACCTTTTATTGTGCAGAAACTTGCCAAAACATCTGCAGGCCATGTTACCGCTTTTGTAGCGATATATCCAGCAGTCCAACCTTGTGCAGCTTCTTTAACAGGAACCGGTAAAAAAACCGTTGAGTTAAACACGTCGACAAAATCAAACATTGCTTTGGCTTTTTTTTCAGCATCATTTTCATCTTTTATTGCCTTAAGATCCTTTTCAATACCTGTCAAGGCAGCATTGTCAAGTTTACCATTTTTATAAACAGCATCATTTTGTTTGTTACTCAAAATATCAAAGGAACTTGAAATAACTTGAAATGCTGCTTCAGTTGCCTTTTTTGTAGCTTCTTTTTTTTCGTTATCTTTAAGAGTATCTGCTTTTGTCTTAGCAGAACCATACTCTTCCATTGCGCTCACTACATCAACTTTCGCAACTTTACATTGTACCGTAAAATCACCGGCAACTGCAAGACCCACTACCGAACTCAAACTCGCTACAACAAGTAAACGTTTAATCATAATGAAAACTCCTCAAAAAATAAACTTTGTTTTCTACTACGCTTTATAGTAGAGATATTTCCTTGGTTGTCAACACAATTATTTTATTTTTATTTTCTGGCGACCTTTCGTTTGAAATATTACAAAACTTTATAACAAACTATGTTAGCATAAAACAGATTATACATGCATAATTCTTTTCAATAGAACATTAATGTTACACTATTTTTTACTACTTTACTATGGTTATACAACTGTTTTTTATGGTGCTTTGTTTTATTTTTGATTCAGCATTTCTTTTTGTGTCAGCA
>Ga0207093_1077_pt1 | contig 16344 bp, 15 predicted proteins | sample Alteio_BWMinHeat_89_FD_153519 | JGI IMG/M metagenome (GOLD analysis project Ga0207093, IMG submission 153519) | Enriched cells from forest soil in Barre Woods Harvard Forest LTER site, Petersham, Massachusetts, United States -... | ecosystem: Environmental > Terrestrial > Soil > Temperate forest >... | reverse complement strand
GCGGCGGAACTTGGCAACAGATGAGCGTTCCAGGAATGTTCGCCAACCAAAATCTCAGCAATTTATCCAGTACGGCTGTTAATGCTGACATCTTACCGGCCGCGGACGGCACTGTGAGCTTGGGAAATACGTCAGGCCACCAATACTTGGGAGTGGCGAGCCACTGTGGATCTTTCGGGAGTGGCCAGGTTCTCCTTGGTTCCTGTGCGCAAGGTGGAAACTCGGTACAAAGTGATTTCCTTTACGGTTTGAGTGGTCTTACGGAAGTTCAACTTAGTTCCGGCGATGTACAGTTGATCTCCAATGCGCCGAACGGAAATGTTTCGACCAATGTTCACCTGAAATACCACGGCGGCACGGCTCCTACAGTCGCGTGCACCACGAATGTTGGAGGCACAGGCTCGTGTTCTTTGGCAAATGCAAAAGACGGTGCTGGGCGGGTAACAGTTGTACTTAGTACGGGCCGGCAGCCGGGTGCTCAGGCTAACGTTACATTTTCGTATCCCTTTGGGACTGCTCCTGTTTGTACTCTGTCTCCGACTAACAACACGGCTGCTACCAATACGCCGAAGGTATACCTAGCAACGACGCCCTCTACGATGTCGGTTACCTTTGGAACCTTGGGCACCGTGGGCGGCACGTACTCGTATGCATATCACTGTATTGAAACGGAATAGGGAAACTAAAAGAAAAATATTTAACGTTTTTCCAATAGGAAAAACCAAAACAAAGGAGTTTTTGTGAGAACAAGAATGTTTTTAGCAGCACTATTGTCTCTAGCAGGTGCGAATACGGCCTACGCCGTGCCAATGAGAGCACAAGACATAGCTTTTGCTGCCCCGATTGTATCCAGTCACTCGTCGTTACCTGGTGACGTTCCATTTGGATCAATCGTTTACGACAACACTGCGGGCAGTTTCATGGGCCTCAGTGCCAGTGGAAATTGGCTATCACTTGGGTCAGCAATTACTGGTGTGACGGCAGGAACTGGGCTTACTGGCGGAGGTTCATCGGGGAACGTGACTCTGAATGCAAATGTAGGCACCGGCCCCAATCAGATTGTCCAACTTGATGGTTCCGGTAAATTGCCTGCCGTAGATGGATCGCAACTTACTAACATCAGCGGAGGAATCACGACTGGAACTCAAACGTTTTCGGGATCCAAAACCTTTTTGAATCAAGTCAGTTTTGGCGTTAATCCTGGTCCTTTTTCTATGCCGCTTTCAGCTTGGGCTCCAACTAACAACTATGTGGCTTGGTTCGGATCGCCGTCAGGAGCGGCTACAGATCCTGGCGTTGCCTTTTTTCTCAATCATGACGTAAGCACGGGTGGCCCCACTTTTGATATCCGGGGGGTTGCTTCCGACTATGGTACATATAATGACATCCGCATAACCGCCCATCAGAACTTACATGTAGGTACTAGATTTGTCATGGAGGGCCCGGTTCCCGCGATGACTGTGTGCGGAAATGTACCGCTAATCCAAGGCACGGATGGCGCTGGTCATATCACCGTCGGAAACGATGGCACCGCTTCGAGCTGCACCTTCAATTTTGCCAGTGCTTGGCCCAACCCTCCGGTATGCGTCGTGAATAATTCCACGGACAGTAACAATGCTGCCTACAAGGTTTCCACGACCACTACCTCAATGACATTTACGGCCCCAAATCCGTTTACTGCAGCATCTACGTTTCAATACATATGTTTAGGCCTCTAAAAGTTGGAATTTACTGGGGCGGTATGTGAGAAACATATCGCCTCTAACTATTGATTCGGTAGCGTATTTAGTTCACCATTTTGGGGATGGAGACAGGCAATCAAGCTAGCCGCGACGCGTACTACGATCTCATAAGAGGCATTGCAGTTCTAGTAATCTTGCAAGCTCATGCACGGGAGATTTATCCTTTTCAATCAGATTTCATCCAAACAATTTCCCTTTTTGGACGATTCGGTGTTCAGCTATTTTATTTCGTCTCCGCTCTTACCATGTGTTTAATTTGGAATAAGAGAAGCGATGAAAACCGTAAAGTTGAGAAATTCTACATTCGACGTTTTTTTCGTATTGCTCCACTGTTTTGGTTAGTCATTCCCTTGATGCCGCTCTACCTTTATTTTACTCACCAGCCTTACATGTGGGCACCTGAGGGTATCCACACCGTTCACATCGTGTTGACAGCATTATTTTTACACGGCTTCTGGCCCGATACGATTAACTCAGTTGTACCTGGCGGCTGGAGTATAGCTGTTGAGATGACTTTTTATTTTTTGTTTCCCTTGGTTTTTGTCAAAATTAGGCGTCGAGACTTCTATTTGTGGTTTGCAATGATTATCTTTTTCTTCAATGTCCTATTTTTTCAACCCTGGGCGCGACAGTTCTTTCATGAGCACGCACCACAGTTCGACTTGCCTCTTATTAATGAGTTTCTGTATTGCAATTTTTTAAACCAGTGCCCCGTTTTCCTTCTTGGGTGCTATCTTTTTTATTCCGATCGGAAAGAAACCCTATTTAATTCTCGAACGATTTTATTGCCATTTTTGCTTTGGATCGGCGGAGCAGTTTTGTGCTGGTACATTTGGGACTGTGATTGGCGAAACGTCGAATTTCTTACGGTCTTTTTATGCCTTTATTTGTTTGTCGATAATTTAAGAAAAACTGGTTTGGCGGAATCGTCTATTATTAGCAATATTGGAGAATATACTTATGTGATTTATCTGGCTAATCTGTTCGTCATTCGTGCGGTAGGCCTATTTCTCGCCAGAGTACTCGCTCTCCAGAGCGGGGTCTTGGGCTTTTTTGTCACCTTGTTAATATCCGTACCGATATGTTACCTTATCGCACTTATCGCGCGCGCAGTCATTGAGAGACCCATCCAAAATAGGGTTAATAGTTTGATTCGGCGTCTTGCGTGAATCGAGGAATAGATGTTGGACAATTCATTTTCAAAAAGAGAATTGATAAATAGCTGTTCCTGCTGCGGAGACCGCTCCCCGGTTTTCGTTATGAATATTTATGACCAAGACCCTACCGGGGATAATTACAGGCTAGTTCGCTGCAAGCAGTGTGGTCTGGAATGGATCGAGGATCCGGTTGCTCGCCAGGACATTTTTAAACACTATCCAACGGACAACTCCCCATACGCCGCCGAACTCGGTGAGTCTATCCCGTTGGTCAAACGCTTCCTTTTTTGGCTCGATGCCAGACTTCTGCTCAAGCATTTGAAGCCGGGGGACCTGGTCATGGATGTCGGTGCGGGTCTCGGAACCTTCGGGTCATACCTGCGTTGGCGTGGTTTAAATGTGATCGCGGCCGATTTTATTGATGCTAAAAAATGGCCAAGAAAAAATATTCCCTACGTTCAAGTGGATTTGAATGCGCCGTCTTTGTCCTTTGACAAACTCAAGGCTTGTTTAGGTGACCAGATCCCAAAGGCCGTGGTGATCAGGCATGTTCTTGAACACGTTTTTGAACCCGAACGGCTGATCTCATTTTTGTCCGATCTAAAGCCGCAGTATATTCTTGTCATCGTCCCCAACGGCGGCTCTTGGCTGCGCTGGTTGTTTGGAAAACATTGGGGCTTCTTTGATCCTCCGAGGCACCTTTCCAATTTTAGGAAAGAGTCGCTCCGCTGCCTGTTTCAGAGAGCTGGCTATAAATCATTCGAATTCAATAGCTATGGAATGGACGAAACCGTGGTCAGCATCTACAGGTTGGGCCGCGGTTGGTCGCCGAAGATCCGAAAATGGTTTTCATGGACTTCAAAAGCCATGCTGATCAGTTCGGCCTTGAGCCTTCTTCCCGGGCGTTCGGTCCTCGTCGTATTGGCCAGTGGTCGTGACCATAACGCACGATCTAGTGGTTAACTTAGACCTATTTGGGTTTGAGTAACCGGGAATCCGCGTTTAAAATTAGATATGACCTACTGGTTTATCATGGGCACTGCAGCTGAGCTTATTAAGATGCTTCCCCTTGTTGTTGATGCTCAGGAAAGAAAAGTGACGTGGTTCCTATGGGCCACAGGGCAAGGGTCTAATAATTTTTGGAAACAATATGATGATTTTGCCCTTCCGCGCCAGAACGCTTTCTGTCTCGACCCGAGAGCAAAAGACTTGGAATCATCCGGAGAGGCAGCGGCTTGGCTGGCGCGAAATTTTTTTCGGTCATCACACCGCTTAGCTAAGGAAATTGACGCTAAGGTCGGCAGACATCCACAAGATCCTGATATTTGTTTTGTCCATGGCGATACTTTTTCTACCTTGCTCGGAGCGATTTATGCTCGTCGTTTAGGTTGTCGTGTGGCCCACGTTGAGGCGGGCATGAGGTCTGGCAGTATTTGGAGCCCGTTCCCTGAAGAGTTTAACCGTCGCCGTGTTTCAGGTTTGGCGCAGTTACACTTTGCCCCCGATGACCGGGCTGTTAGTTTTTTAAAAAAAGAAAAGCGAAAAGGCAAAATTATCCCAACGGGAGGCAATAGTGTATTTGATGCGCTATTTGCCATTCTAAGCCGCCCTCGACCGGTAGATTTACCGAACGGAACCTATGTCGTTGCCAACCTACACCGTTTCGAAAATCTTCAATCGAGAGAGCGTTGGAATACGATTGTAGAAACTAGTATCAAGGCGGCCAAAATTGCTCCCGTTTATTTTGTGATGCATCCTCCGACCGAACATTTGGTGAGCCAGTCCCCTGGGCTGAAGGAAAGGCTTCAAAAAGCCAATGTGATTTTGTGGGGCCGACAATCTTACAGCCGCTTCGTGCACCTGCTAGCAGGAGCGAATTTTGTTCTGACCGACGGGGGTAGCAATCAGACTGAGTGTGCCTATTTGGGAATGCCTTGTCTTATCATGCGTGACCGCACCGAACTTCCTGAGGGGCTTGGAAAAAATTGTGTTTTAAGCCGTCTTGACGAGAAAGTTATAGATGATTTCCTAAGCTCCCTCGATCGCTACCGTTATCCACGGGAACTGCTTGAAACCAGTCCGACAAAAATCATTTCTAAAGCGCTCCAGGAAATTGAGGTCTTGCCGCCCATCGGGCCAGCTTCCGAGCTGGCTATTTAGTCATTTTCCGAATCGTTCCAAAAGCAAACGATACCCAAGAGTTGTTTCAAAAAGAGACAAGACTAAAGTCCGTGGCTAGTTCAGCCGATAAGTTTTACAGAATCTGAACCTTTAGGGGGCTCAAATGCGTTTGCATTGGATTGTGATTGCATGCTTACCTCTCCTCGCCGGATGCCCGGATGGGGGAATGACTGCAAACTCTTCGACGACGCCCGGAGCGGGAAATAGCTCGCCTCTGCCGCCGACGAACCTTTCCGGGACAACACCGGCATCCCCGTCGGGAGCCGGTCCTTGTAACAACGGCAAGCAAGGTTCTCTCTTTTACGATCAAAGCAGCGGATATACGTTCGCTTGTAGCGATGACAGTTGGATCCTTGTAAGTTTAGGAACCCAGGGGACCTTAGGGACTCAGGGAACTATAGGAACCCAAGGGCCGGCAGGCCCTACTGGGCCACAAGGACCCGTTGGGCCGCAAGGACCAGCAGGCGCCGCCGGCGGGGGAGGTCCATGGACCGTGGCTTATGGCGTTGCTCAATACAACGGCGGGGTAGTTATCGGAACTATGGGTTCGGGAGGATCACAAAACGGCTCGCTGGATTTCATTGCGTCGACGGGCGCGGGCAACTCACTAGTTTTTAAGGATAACGGTAACGGTTCATTGGCCAATTTTTTACATGTTATTGGGAATGACAACTACCAAGGAATTGGGGCCCTCGGTAGTGGCGATCCCTATGCGTTTGATATCGGCACCTATAAGGCTAATAACCTCGAGTTTTTCACCAACAATGCGAAACGAGTCGTGATTGACAGTACTGGAAATGTTACGACGCACGGAAACGTTCTCCCCGCGACGGCAGGGGCAGTTAATCTAGGTAGTTCGGCCGCGCCCTTTGGGACCCTGTTTTCTGACTGCTTACAAGTGGGTGGAATCCAAATTGGCGGGGCATGCTCTTGGCTCCCGAATTCCATGAAAGTTGGAACCATCTACGATTTGACGGGCGTCTCAAATATTACAATGGCCAACGACCTTTCATTGATCGTAACAGGACCAGGCGGAAGAATTATGGGTAATGGCCACTTGGCGTTTGAGTACGGCATTGGAGGCAGGCCGCACGTCGCATGCTCAAGCAATGCGGGAAGTGGTACAACATGCGGTATTGGAACCTCCGAAGATGCCGCTGGACAAATTACCTTTGTAGTAAACGGAACTGGGATCGCGGCTGGTGGGCAAGTCAGCGTCGATTTTGCCACCACCTATACGCTTCCGCCGTTTTGTAACCTTACTCCGGCAAATGCAATCGCCGCGGTTAACGCGGAACACATGTACGTAACTTCGACTACGACCTCGATGACAATCAATTTTGTCAACGCAGGGACGGCGGGAAATACTTACATCTACAACTATCATTGCATCGAGGCCGACTAAGCCGGGCTATTTGGTAATTTTCTTCTTCATGTCCTCGATCTTCTTCATTGCGAGATCGAGGACCGGCTTCAGTAAATTCTGCTGGCAGCAAGGTCTAACCAATTCATCTAACCAAGCAATGAGCGGCAGTGTAGTATCACCACAAGCGCATACTCGGTGGGTAAGCTCGGCCGGGAGTCCGGTGACCAGGCAAAAAGGTGGGATATCCTTGGTTACAACGGCGCCCGCCCCGATGAGGGAAAAACTGCCTATTGTAACTCCGCACCGAATGATGCACCCGGCTCCCAGTGAGCAACCATCTTCAAGTAATGTTTTGGTCACCTGCCACGATTTCCGCCCTACTCGGGGGTGCTGGTCATTGGTAAAAACAACCGCGGGCCCGACAAAACAAAAACGGCCGATCTCCACTCCTTGGTAGATGTTTACACTGTTTTGGATCCTTGTCCCTTCGCCAATATTGACACCGGCGTCGATATAGACATCTTTACCAACTGAAACTGAGGGACCAAGGGTTGCGCCCTTTCGTACATGGGCCAGGTGCCAAACCGACACCCCATCACTCAAGGTTGCGCCTTCTTCAACGAAGGCAGAAGGATGAATTTGTTTGGCCATCAGTGTCCCCCAAGTCTTGTCCGAAATCTTAGCATATTCTGTTTGCTTTGGTATTGCATTGACTCAAAAATGTCCTGATGAAATCGAAAATCGCGCCATCGCGGCTGTTGTCTTGGAACGGCGGCCTTTTAGTTTGGTCACTAGCTTTTGCTTTGTTGGCGATGGCCCCGACGCTGGGGGATTTTTCGCACCATAAGTATGGTCCTAACCTCAATCAGACGGGCAGTGATTCCTATGGTTTGCTTGCGCATTTGTGGGTTTATGCACAGCCCGCCGACGGAGTGATCCGAACTGAAACCCAAGACTTGATTTCTGGTTATCCTGAGGGAAGGCCAGTGCCAAAATTCAATTCGATCACCGGGTGGTTGGCGGCTATAGTGAGCAAGCTGAGTGGTTCGCCGGTGTTGGGCTACAATTTGGTTATTTTCCTCGATTTCTTTTTGGCCTTTTTGCTCTCCTACTTGCTATTTAACTTTGTTTTGTCTCATGAGATCGCATTGCTCTTGGCTTTTACCTTGGCCTTGAGTCCTTACCAGGTCTTACAGTCTGTCGATCATCTTGATTTAACCGCAACCTGGGTCATTTTATTTTTTCTGATTGCAGCTTATCAAGTTGTAGTAGCGAACAAACCTGTATGGATTGCCGGTACCTTGATTGCCGTTGGTATTTCATCCTTTTGCCATCCTTACTTTACCATCATGTTGGCTATCCTTACCTGTTTTGTCGGCGTCTTTTACTTATTCTCCTGGTGGCGTGGAAAAACTAAGATTTCTAAACACGTTTTGCTTGGCTCAGGAGCTGCCGGTGGCGTGGCCGCTGGGATGGTACTCTGGTCAAAGCACTTACTTACGGAAGGATATGCATATAAAGGGATGTCGAGTTTAAATCGAAGCATCTCTGATTTATATGTCTACTCCACTAAAGTATGGGATTTTGTTTTGCCGCCAATATATTCATCTTTATTTTCAGATGTAACAAATCCTTTCAAGACTGAGCAGACTGCGCAAAGTGGATCAAATTACGTTGAAAACACCCTTTATCCTGGAGCGATAGTTCTTGTTTTGCTAGCTATTTTGCTTGTCTTCGCAGTCTTTAATTTCGCCGATTTTCGGAGCAGGGTTCGATCTCAGGGCCGGCTCGCTATTTTTATAGCCTCATTGATTGCGGTACCGATTTTGTTTTCCATGTCCCCTAGTTTCGATGTTTTGGGCGTAGCGGTACCGACCCCATCCATGGCTGTTTTTCAGGTCATTGATAGTTTTCGAACGCTTTCACGTTTCGGCTATATAGCCGACATTGGCTTAATTTTCTTGGCGGGAATAATGCTAAATGCGCTTTTTAAATACATGTCATTGCGACCACAGACTACCCGACTCATTTTAGCAATTGCTGTCGTGGTTTCGCTATTGGATTTTGGAATTCTTGGCCGTTCCTTTTACTCGGACACTAGCGCGGTCCCAGCAGTTTACAAAAAATTCAGCGAAGTATCGAATGAACAATCCGTAGTTTTGGAACTTCCATTCATGTGGGGATATATTTCTTATTTTTGGGAGTCGTATCACCATCGACGCAATTTTGGCCTATTCGATGCAGGAACAAAAAACTTTATTGAATTAACCAGCCAACGGCGGTCAAGCCTGAATGACTGGATAGATTTTGCGAAGGAACATCATATCACCCATATTATCTTGCACAATCCGCAAAGAATACAAATTCCCGGAGCGATTGAGTTTGTCAACGATTGGCATGAGACCGATATCTCTTTCGCTTTTGCAAAGTACAGCTATCTTATCGATTTGCAAAAGTGGTAAGGCCCTTTAACCACTTTTCTAAGTTCGAGAGCGCTATTTTTTACATCTTTGCAGTGAAATTACGCGAATACCATTCATTGCGCCGAGTCCGTAAAAAACAAGTACCATCGTGTGTAAGGGTGCCAAACGCCAAAATTCCTTGAAAGACTTTACAAAAATGGCTGTGGAAAGAAACATCACACCCGTACATAAGCCCAACGCCAGAAGCGCAAGTTCCGGTCGGACAAAAAGCAGAGTCAAAATCGCCAGCAGACAGAGACTTCCGGTCAAAACAAGATAGAAAAGCCAGCCGCGATGCTCAAAGATATGGTATTCTGCAAATCCCGGACCTCGATCATAGAGATGCTTCAGAAATTTCCACCATTCTCGGCGCGGTTCCCATCGAACGGCAATTTCGGGATGTAAAATTATGTCGGTTTTTCTGGATAATTCCTTTAATAAAAATGTATCGTCACTGTACATCGGGCGATCCTTGAGGTTTTCACAGCCTTGTACGAAAAGGTCCCTATCAATATACAGAAAAGTAGTACCGGTTACGTATTTGTCGAACGTTTCCGGCGTCATCTTGACGATCTCATTTTCGGATATAAAGTTGCGGTAGAAGATTTTTTCGTGTGTTCTTTGCCAGTATAAGCAAAAGATGTTTTTGGTTTCATCGAGGTCAAGGCGAGCTAACACTAGCCTGAAATCTTCAGGCATATGTTTCAAAGCTTTCGCGGCTCTTTCGGGAAGAGTAACCCTGGAGTCAAGTAACAAGACCCGGCTGCATTTGGCCAATTTCGCGCCTTCCAGTCGTGAAAGGAATTTGCCTAGGCGCTTTTTAGGGCGAATCACTTGCAGAGGGATAGTGCTCAGTTTTTCAAATTCACTAATAATCTTTTCGCTGTTGTCGTTTCCTTCAACGACATAAATGATTTCCTGAACAACCGGCGCCATCGGACCATTAATGATTGAATTATGCAACGCAGGCAGGTAGGCAGCCGATTCGAAGGTAGGAATCACGACTGAAATGGGGAGGCCTTGTTGCATTATAGCTCCTTAGCATTCGTGAAGGCGGACCCAATTTGCGCAAGAGAACAGATTTCAAAGCCTTCTTCTCTGGCGCAATCAATTAAAGCCGAAAACACGGAAATGGCTTCGACGCCCGCAAAATAAGGATGATCATAGAATACCCGCAAAGGAAACGATCGCAAGCGTTCGCGGAAATCGTCGACAATTCGAGTTCGCGTGTGGCCGAGAGCAAGATGCTGTTCTATGTAAGCAATGCCTCCTTCTCCACAGATGGAAACGGGGACATTTTTTAAGCCGGCCAACTTCCGTGGTTCGAGGATCTGGCGATTAAGATCATCTGAAATAAAGAGAAACTGAGGGAATTTAGAAAGAACCTTACTCACTCTCGTGCCACCCTTCGCGCAAGGGGAGGCGAAAACCGTGGGTTCAATTCCCAATTTGCGAAGTTTTTCAAGTCCCCACTCAATTTCATCCCTAATTTGCTCCTCACTCCAGGAATCGACAAATCGACACCAAAGTTCGTGGTTTCTTCCGCCATGCAGGCCGATTTCATGGCCCTGTGCTGCGACACTTTTAATTATTTCGGTATATTTGCCAACGAGGGGATTCAAAAGCGCACAAACTAGATAGTCCAATTTGCCAAGCTTGCGGAGTGGCCCCAGGTGGGGGTAATCCGGGATATCGCTCTTGGGCTTGTTGAGAATGGCCATGAGCGAATGGTAGGGAGAGACTGCTCTACCGCAGTTAACGAAAAAACTGAAGGTAGCCTCTTTTTCGCGACCGAGTTTCAAAAGATTGGGAATTCCGACTTTTGCGCACTTATGCGTATCAACATCGAAACGGAAACAGATTTTTTTCTTCATCTAAACTCGCTTCTCTAAAGATTGCATTATGGCTAGTTCCTTTGCAAACTGGATGTACGGCCTAAAATAGGGTCTCGCTATCGAGGCGTGAAACATGAAGATTCTCCTCCTGTTCGTTGGATGCTTACCTTCTTTCTTGCAAAGACCGATTCGACGATTATTAGGTGCGCGCATCCATCCTTCAGCTAAGTTACGTCCCTTTAGTTTTATAATGACTACAAACTTACAGATGGGGCCACGTAGCCAAGTTGGTCCCTTTGTCTTTGCCAAGGTGGCGGGGCTCAGCCTTGGAGAACGGGTTGCCATTCGACCCTTCGTAATTTTAAAAACGCGGAAGATTGCGATAGGTGATTATTCAATTATTGACCCCCTTGTTCTGATCAACTGCAACTATGGGCCTCGGTCTGAGCTTAAGGTCGGGAGACATTGCCGAATTCTGTCCTTTTCCATGCTAGAGCCGTCTGAAGGCATTTTTCTAGGTGATCACGTTGTTATAGGTGGCCAGGGCTTGATCTTTTGTCACGGATCATGGTCAAATTATTTAGAGGGTAGTCCTTGGACCGCTGGTCCAGTTCACATTGGAAATCAAGTATGGATCAGTTGGCGGTCAATGATTATGGCTGGTACGCATATTGGTGACCGAGCGATGATTGGTGCTCATTCGATGGTTCATGGACGTGTTCCTGCCAATTCCTTCTATGCCGGGGTACCTGCGAGAATGGTCCTTGAGAATATTTGGAAAACGCTGACGACTGAGGAACGAAAGAAGCGAATGGATGAAATCATTGAATCTTTTTCGCGAGATCATGATATTGCTCAAAAAACTAGGATTCAATTTATTGAATGTGGCGAGCCAAATGAATTGCGCCCGATGGCAGACCAGGAAACCATCATTTATAGTTTCGAAGCGATTCCACTTCTTTTGCCCGATTCCTTACCTAAGGGAAGGCGGGTTACCGTGCTGGACTTAAGAAAGTTAATTGCCTATTCGGATTCGGACATTGGAAGGGAATTTATTGATCATATAAATTCCTATGGCGTGCGCCTGGATCTAAAATCAATATTGGAACTTAAGGAGAAAAAATGAATTCAAAAGAAGATCTTAAACCCGTGTTCAGTCATTTTGGGGCTGGCCTGCGGTTCTTTCTTGTGTGCCTTGGGTCTTTTTTTCCAAATATCCTTCATCAGCATTTTGAAGCCCTTCTTAACTATTTTTATGTCGGAAAATGGTTAGCCGCGCGGAAACTTTGGCCAAAGAAATGGGTCTATTCGAAGAGACAGGTACTTGCGGAAGCTCTGAAGCCGTTTGAAAATAGTAAAGTAAATTACATGGAATTCGGTGTCTTTCATGGTGAAAGCATGCGATTCGTTTCAAATTTTCTCAAACACCCCGAAACAAATTTCTATGGATTTGATGCTTTTGAGGGGCTACCTGAAACATGGAACGAAGTGCATCCCCTTCGCAGTCTGACGGTGGACAATCGGGTGCCGAAATTCGACGACAAGAGAATTCAATTGGTGATTGGCTATTTCCAGCAGACTCTCGCACGCTTTGAGTTGAAAAACGATGCGCCGATTATCGTCAACATTGATTCAGATCTGCATTCTTCGGCTCAATGTGTTCTTGAATTTATCAAATCGCGAATGAACAAGGTCGCTGCTATATACTTCGATGAATTCAATCACAAACATCATGAGCTGCGAGCCTTTCAGGATTTTTTAGTCGAATCCAAAATTTCTACGGAAACCCTGGTTGCGGATCGAACAGCAAGCTATATCGTGTTTAAATTCAGCGGCCCAACAGTGTGACTTTATTTTTGGACTAAGGTTTTTCTAATAAGATCCAGGGACGTTAATTTGGGAATGGCATCTGATTCAAATTTGTGATTAAAGGTTTCCTCGATTGTAAAAATAAGGGTCATTTGTCCCAACGAATCCCATTCCTTAATGTCGCCAAGTTTTAGATCGGTTTGATATTTGTCGGGAGACAAATTGAATGCTCGGATGACCGCTTTCTTTAGTTTTTCTTCATCAATCATTGTCATCCTACCTGCATTTTCACAAAGTCCTTGGGGATCTTGTCCAGCTCTTTCTCGATATTGAGAGTCCATTCTTCAGATTCGCCACGGCGGCTAAAGCCCGAATCTTTAAGATAGTTTGCGGCGACCTGATTACGAGCACTCGGAATAAAACGAGCGTGGATCTCGCCCGCCCGGGCCTTAGCGGCCTCCTGAACAATGAACCGCATCAGCGCAAATTCTACCGTTCTTCCGATGACCCGGCAGCTCATCAAGAAATTTTCGATCTTCCATGTCTTTTTATCCGCTTTAAGGATTGCGAGACCGATCAACCCGCTTTCTCCCAATCGGTCCGAAAGCTGAAAAATGTAGAGCTTATAGGTCGGATCCGCGAGCATAGTGCGAAGCTGGCCTTCGTCCAATCTCAGAGTGGTTAAGTTGAATTGATTCGTTTTATGGATAAGCTGATGAGCCCGAGGCAGCGTTTTTTCGTTAACCTGAGATACCGTAACTTTCATGTCAAGAGATGCGTAGAATTCGCCGAGGTTGGTGGTTTGCTTGCGAAGAGTTTGGCGCTGAGCTTCGTCCAAATACTGTTTCGAACGTTGCCGGTCTTCGTCAGTCACACGGAAGATGTCAAATCCCCGGTATTCGCTCAAGGCTTTGATATAATCAGCAGGTTCACCCGGCGCCTGAATGACGTCCACCATTGGCAATTGCTGACGCACTTGTTCGCATTCAAACGGTGAATCATCAAAAAAAACAAAGCTGTCGATGTTCACATTCAGTTCGTCCGCCATGGACTTAAGGTTTTCGGCCTTGGGGAGCCAATTTATTCGATGGGTAACAAAGTCCTTTATGCGAAGGTGGAAGTCCGGATGTGTTTCAAAAACGCTCAAGACATCGCTTTCGTTATTTTTGCTGCAGATCGCAAGTAAAATACCGTTGGCTTTAAGTCGCGCGACGGCCTTTTGAAAGCGAAGAAAGGCATACCCCTTGCCGTCTCCGCCACAGCTGATGCCTTCCGGCCCGTCCTCACCTAAAACGCCGCCCCAGAGAGTGTTATCTAAATCCAGTGCCAAAACTTTCTTGGGTGTTCTGGTCAACGCGGCTAGGGCTCTGGCGATAAAATTAGAAATAAGCTGGGCTCCTCGCGGATTTAAAAACATTCGCCCCATAGCCTCATAACGAACGTCGGTCAGGTTCTGGAGGCCATGGAAGGTTGCCAAACCTGGAAAATCCAATACCTGGAACCAAAGGTTATTGCTCTGAAAATCCCAGAGGATTTGGTTTAGCTTCGTAGCGATCTGTTGCAGCCGAACGTTCTCGAAAAAAGGCTGTGGCACACTCGGATCTGGCACGACGGTTGTAAACAGAACCTTCATTTTGGTGCGCTTTTTGAGCGCCAACAGCGCTTCTGGGAGAAGTGACAACAAATCGTCAACCTCAGTGAGTATTCGTGAGGAAAGAAGGACAACGAGAAACTGAGGATTTTCTTCTTCCAAAATTGAATGGGGATTGATGATGTCAGTCAGCCATGAATTATAGGAACTTTCATTGATGGCCCAGGAGGATTTTTTGTCGGTGGCCATTTCGGATTCCAAGGCCCGCCGTATGGCAGAGATATTCATGTCGCCGGTTAGAAGTACTTTTTGAGTATTCATCGCAAACTCACCTATTGCTCTTCACCGTAAAAAAGCACTTTGGCCCCTTCTTCGTCAAATTCGAAGTTGATTTGCTCCACGCCTTGGAGGGCGCCTTGAAGTTGCGTCTGTTTTGAAGGCGGACAAACAAACAGCAAGAAGCCACCGCCGCCGGCCCCTAACAACTTGCCGCCGATCGCTCCGGCATTCTTCGCTTTTTGATAAATTTCATCTAATCCGGAGGAACTGATTTTCGTCGATAAGGTTTTCTTCATTTCCCAAGAACGGTGCAAGAGCATACCAAATTTCTCGAAATTTTTTTCGTAGAGGCACTTTTCGCCCTCACTGACGAGTTGGACCATCTCTTGTAGCGTATTTTGCGATTGTGTTTTCGTATCAAGGTTCTTCTTTTGGTCGTGTAATACTTCAGATGCTGATCGAGTAGTACCTGTATAAAACAGCATAAGGTGACTGCGAAAATCCTTCTTGTCGTTGGAATTGAGTGGCACACGGCGATCAAGGACCTTGCCGTCTTCAAGGAACTCGAAGACATTCAACGAGCCGAAAGCGGCGGCGTACTGATCCTGTTTACCAACCGGCTCGTTAAGCTTATCAATTTCAATCTCGCAGGCCATTTCGGCCAACTCCTGTTTGGTACAGTTGCGAGACAATCGAACCAAGAGATTGTGGATGGCTGCCACAGCGAAGGACGACGAGGAACCAAGTCCGGTCCCCGCTGGAATGTCGGCAACCGAGCTAATTTCTATCCCCACAGGCGGTGTATATTTTTTCAGGATTTCACGCAGTAACGGGTGTTGGACATCATCGAGGTGTTCGACGATTTCAGCATTAGAGTACTTTAGGCTAAATCGGTTTTTTTGAAAGTAACGATGGGTTGAGATATACATGTATTTGTTGATCGCAACGCTAAGAACGGCACCCTTTTGGCGTTTGTAGAAGGAAGGTATGTCTGAGCCTCCGCCGAAGAAACTGACTCGAAAAGGCGCACGGGTGATAATCATTTTTGAAAATCCCGGCCTCTGGCAATGTACTGCGCGAGAATGTGCATCAATGACTGGTGGCAGTCTTCAACAATGCCATAATTGTTAAATGGGACGTGCAGCGAGATATCGCAGGATTTCTTCAGCTGTCCGCCTTCAAAGCCGGTGAGACCGATAACGGGAGCGCCAATTTTTTTTGCCGCGGCAGCGGCTTTCACGATGTTGGGGCTATTACCTGAAGAAGAAATTAACAGAACGGCATCCCCGGCCTTGCAATAAAACTCCAATTGTTTGGCAAAGACCTCCTCATAGGAAAGGTCATTGGCCAAAGCCGTTAGGATGGGGACATTACTGGCGAGCGAGAAGGTCTTGAGCGTTTTGAAAGATTGATGAAACGTGCCTTTGGTCCAGTCGCAACAAAGATGATCAGCAATGGCTGCGGATCCGCCGTTGCCCGCCACATAAACCACATGCTCTGCCTTAATAGTTTGCTCCAGCAAGTGCATGGCCTTTTGCAGGTTCGTCATGTCGATTTTTGCAGATGATTCGAAAAGCAGTTTAAAATATCCGGCGGCAAAAGCTCCAATATCCCGCGCTTCCGGAAGGCTGTTTTTGGCTCGCGGGTCCTGCATGTGGGCTCCTAGGCCTTACAGGCCTTGAAAGTGCTTTTCCACTCCAAACAACTTTAAATCTTCTCGCACCATTGTTTCAACGAGTTTTGGAAAACTAGTCTTAGCCTTCCAGCCAAGGACTTTTCGAGCTTTTGCGGGGTCACCGATGAGTAAATCGACTTCCGTGGGGCGCAAGTAACGCTTGTCTATTTCGACAAAATCCTGCCATTTTCGCCCGACGCATTGAAATGCGAGATCCAAGAATTCCTTCACAGAATGGGTCTCTCCG
>Ga0207093_1076_pt1 | contig 16610 bp, 15 predicted proteins | sample Alteio_BWMinHeat_89_FD_153519 | JGI IMG/M metagenome (GOLD analysis project Ga0207093, IMG submission 153519) | Enriched cells from forest soil in Barre Woods Harvard Forest LTER site, Petersham, Massachusetts, United States -... | ecosystem: Environmental > Terrestrial > Soil > Temperate forest >... | reverse complement strand
TGCATCGCAAACTCAAATAAATTCTAATTCAATGCATGCAAGTTTTAAAACAATTGGGTGGTTAGGAAAACTCAGCTATGAGCTCTATTTATTTCATATTATTATTTTAGCCTTGATGAAAACAATTTGCCAACCCCAATTTCTTAATGAATACACTAAAGTTTTATGGTTAATACTGTTTTTACTGTTATCAGTATTATCTGCCGGCATAATAGAGCGGCTATATTCTCAGCCATTAAATACTAAATTACGTAAGTTACTAAGCTATAAGCATCAAAAAATTGTTCCATTAACTTCTAACGCCCCCTTATCGAGTGAATCAAGACTCTAGGATAGTATAATTTGGCAAAATAAAGATATATTATAGGAGTTTTTTGGTATATATAAGCATATAATAAAAGGTAAATTTTATGATGTATGGCCAACTATGTACAGAATTTTATGATGCAGATAAAAATTTTTCCCCGAATGATGAAGTTAGTTTTTATCTGCATATATTTAGTAAAAATGATTTAGTTCTCGAACCAATGTGTGGGTCAGGTCGGTTACTCATTCCATTATTACAAGCAGGATTAAACATTCATGGCATTGATAACTCTAAAGCGATGTTAGAAAGCTGTAAAAAAAGAGCAAAATCGTTGAATCTTATTCCAGTTTTAATTGAAAGTAATATTGAAGACATTTTTTTACCAGAAAAGTATGATGGTATAATTATTCCGTTAGGTTCATTACAATTATTTTATCCACGTGAAGTTGCTTTTAATGTGTTGCAAATTTTTAAGAATCATCTTAAGCCTAATGGAAAGTTAATCATGGATTTATTTATTCCTTGGGATGCTTTATACAAAGATAATGAGGAAGAATTCAATACAAGAGAAATAAAAACATCGGATGGAAGCATTATAAAATCAACTCATCATAATAAAGCCAATAAGTATGAACAAATAATTTCTTGTGAGAATAATTACAAAAAATATATTAATAATAAATTAACAATGGAAGAAAAGGAAAATATGCACATATGCTGGTACTATCGATATGAAGTAGAATTAATTTTAGAAAAATACGAGTATCATAATATCCAGTGTGTAGAAAGGTTTCTTAATGGTGAAACCTATATGACTTTTATTGCAGAGAATTCGTAATATAAATAATATACAATATATTCTATTTTTAATATGTTTATGGAGATTATTTTGAAACTAGATAATTTAATTAATCATTTAGACTAGTTTTTCGCGAAACTATTTTTAGTTCCAGTAAATTTCCTTAGCAGCAGCATGTTATTTCACAAAAAAATCTGCGCTGACGCCAAATTGTTTTTTAAACCCGAAATTTGATTTTTTGATAGCGTACGTTCTCCGTTAAGAAATTTTGACACATTCGCTTGTCCGCCAAAGATAGGAGCTAGATCAACCTGGTTTAAATGATGGGAATCCATTAAATATCTTATCATTTCAATATCACTAATGTTTTTACCAATAGGGGGAAAATGACTATCATCATATCGTTCTAAATTTTCACCAATAATTTGCATGACTTCTGCTAATGGATGTTTTTGATTGCCTCGTACTTCATCAATTAAAGTATCTAAAATTTTTTCCATTTTAGCATATTCTTTGGCATCACGAGGCATTCTCAATATCGAGATTGGCAAATGAAATTCATGTTTTGTTTTTTGATCTTTATAGTCAATTCTCAATGCTGCTGTACTCATAATTTACCTCTCTGTAATCTATCTTGATTATAACGTTTACTATATTCAGCATGTGTCCATATGGCTCTAATGTAGCAAAGCTGTGTATTATAATGAATGGCCGTAATTAAGCGATAATTGTTGCCACCAATATTAAATACTGTGTATCCCTCTACAGCATCGACACTATTAAATATTTTTTTGAGTTCGTTTGTATTAGTAGCAGTCTGAAATAAATTTTTCAAAAGAATACATTTGGTGATACCCCAAATCGTTTAGATAAACTGCGTATATGCTCCAAAGTTAATTGACGTTCGCCACTTAAAATTTTAGATACCAATGATTGACTTCCGATTTCTGGTAAATCCTCTTGCCCTAAGCCATGTTCCTCCATAAAGAATTTTAACATATCAATAGCGGTTATTTTCTTAGTTGGGTAACGTTGATTTTCATAAGCTGCAATATTACTTGCGACTAAATTGAGTAAGCTGGTCGCATGTTCATCTTTGTGATGACGCGTCCAATCCATAAGTTCATCAACAAAAGTTAAAAGTTCTTCATATTCTTTTTCATTGCGAGGCACATGAGCATAAGGTACTACGTGGCCCCAATGTGATATTGCTTGCTGTACTGCTCTCATAATTTACCTCTTTTCATTGCATCTTCATTTTTCCTCATACTATATTCAGCATGAGTCCAAACACGTTTTACATTGATAACGTTAGCTGGATAGTCAATCTCTGATATTAACCGATACTTATTGCCGCCTATATCAAAGATAGTATAACGATGATAGACATAATCCGCTGCCGGAAAAGTCCGTTTCAGCTCGTTAAAACTTTTGTAGTCTGTATAATTTATTTCCAGTAATCATGGCTTACCAGCATTAACAGAATTTTGTAGCAAAAAATGGACTTTAGCATTTTTTAAATACCCTCTATATTAACTCTTTGTTATAATCACTGCTTATTAATTGTCTTAGATTGTGGTTATGAATAAGGCTTATTAGATTGCAAGTTTATCGTAACTTATTGATTATATTATGATTTAAATAGTGGTGACGTGTCGCCACTATTTTACTAGGGAATAGCTTAATGGCAAATGACATTGTATTGAATCTTTTCAAAGATATTAGCCAATTAGTTGATTCAGCAAAAATCAGGGTTGCTCATTATGCAAATTCCTCATTAGTATTGCTATATTGGCAGATAGGCCAAAGAATTTATCGTGAGATACTCAAGGAAGAACGTGCAGAATATGGTGAAGGAATTATTAAACAGCTCGCTTCACAGTTGAACATTTCTTATGGACGTGGTTTTAATGCTCGCGCCTTATTTAGAATGGTCCGTTTTGCTAAATATTTTTCAGAAGAAAAAATAGTGGTGACACTGTCACCATTATTATCATGGTCTCATTTTGTGGAGCTCATTGCTTTAGATGATGTATTAAAACGACAATTTTATGCGGATATGTGTCGATTAGAACATTGGAGCGTGCGCGATCTTCGCAAAAAAATTGATGGTATGTTGTATGAGCGCACAGCAATATCGCAGCAACCTAGAACAGTCATCCAAGAAGATTTAAAGAGATTACAACAAGATAATGAATTGACTCAAGAGTTAGTGTTTAGAGACCCATATATTCTTGATTTTTTGCAATTACCCACTACATTCAGTGAGTCTAAATTAGAAGATGCCATTTTAGATGAATTATGCAAATTTCTACAAGAGCTGGGAACTGATTTTTGTTTTATTAGCCGCCAAAAACGTATTACCATTGATAGTGAAGATTTTTATATTGATTTATTAATGTATCACCGTGGTTTAAAAAGATTAGTTGCGATTGAACTCAAACTGGGTAAATTCACTGCAAGCCACAAAGGTCAAATGGAACTTTATTTACGTTGGCTAGATAAATATGAACGTAGAGTAGGTGAAGAGCAACCACTAGGATTAATCCTTTGTTCAGAGAAACAACATGAACATGTTGAACTACTGGAATTAGGCAAAAGCGGAATTCATGTGGCTCAATATTTAACAGAGTTGCCGCCAAGAAAAATTTTAGAAGAGTGGTTACACAAGGCAATTGAAATTGCACGTGAAATGTATGAAAGGGCATCCTTAACAAAGGATAAGTAGGCAATTATTAAAAAAATTTCTCGAAAATTTTTTACATGATAATAAAACATAAAATTAAATCAATTATTAGTGGCAATATGTCACTTCACAAGAAAATCCTATATAATAAACTTAATATTTATAATTTGCAGGTTAAGTGACACTATATGAAAATTAATAACGTGGAAATTTTCCTTGAGAAAGTCAGTGGCAAAGGTGATTTAAACTTTGTTTTAGTACATAATGCTGGGGGAAATCATCAGTTTTTTTCTCATCAAATTTATCTCCTTAAAAAATATGGAAACATTATCTGGTTGGATCTACCAGGACACGGTGATAGCGATGCTATGAATCATTATGAAATGCATGAGTTATCACTAACCCTAAAAAAAATCTGTGAAAATTTATCTCTTAATAAAATATGCTTGATTGGTCTTAATAATGGTGCGGATATTGTCATTGATGCGGCGATTACTCAAAATTTGCCGATCCATAGTATTATACTGATTGATCCGCCTTTATTTATGGAGCCAGCTTTTATTGATGAAATCGAAAGTTTTATTCAGAAGTTAGAGCAACAAGATTACGATAAATTTATTATTTCTCTAGTGGATAATTTATTTATTAAAACTGATAAAGGGAATAAAGAAATTGCACTAAAAGCATTTAATAGCGTGGACAAAAAATCGTTACAGAGCATATTTAAAGGTTTAATTGCTTGGGATGCAAATGCAATCGGCAAGTTAAAACAAATTCATTATCCAGCGCTATGTATTTTAACAGATGAGCATCACTGTAGTTACAATAAGATGCGACAAGAAGCGCCTCATTTTGAAATTGGAAAAGTTATTGGATCAAAGTGTTGGGCAACGCTTGAAGTGCCTGATCAAGTAAACGCGATGATAGAGCGATTTTTAATATTAAATTCTTAGAAATATGAGTTACACTTTGATGCAGTGGATCATTAAATTATCAAAAAACTAAAAATAGATAATTATATTTCCAGTAATCCCCAATACCGGCACCCAATTATTTAACTGTAGGGTGGTTACAAGTCATAAGTGCAAGCATTTTTTATTGCAACGCATTCATTTCTTCAAACTACTTTGTGTGAATGTTTACCATGCTTAGGATGTTTCTTAACCCATATTTCAAGAGCATCATTCATTCTTGTTTGCCAGCCATAACCTTCAGATTGAAAATACTTAACGATTTCACGATTAATACGAATAGTAAGAGGAACTTTAGTCGGCTTTTTTTGAAGACCACGTTCACCACGTTTTCGTTTTTTTATTATTTTTACCAAATCAGGGGATAAAACTTCGTCCATAGGGCGCATAGCTTCAAAGTCTGCTTTGGTAAGTTCTCTGACATCCCCTTTTTTATTCGTTAATGGTTTTTGCTTCTTCATATCTCTTTACCTCTCTTTTATTTGCTTTTCTGAATGAAATGACCCTAATACCTTCATTATATGCATAGCCCCTACTGCAATTTGAGCTAAATATTTTTTTCCTCAATATGATCTGGCAATATAATATGAGTGAATTCAGTATATTCATTAGTATTGCCTAGCCCCAATTCCCCATATTTATTCAAACCACGGGCATAAAGTTTATGTTCATGCTGAACACAGACGCAATCCTGACCCAAAGTCACTTTAAAATTTTCATATGGTTTTTTTAGATTTCTCAGACTGTTTATTAGAGCTTTGCAATTGGCGTTAGAAAGTGCTGCAAATAGAAATTGTTCATCTCTATTAAGATATTCAAAGATTATAGCGAGTAAAACATCCGGTAGATGAGGGTGTGGGGTATTTTGTATCAACATAATTTTCCCTTTTTTCTTATTTTTTAACCATAGTATTAGTTGTTGTCTGCGAAGTAGCAGAGGAATTCACAGGTTGAGCAACAGGTGGTGCGTTTATCGTATGCATTAACATGCTATTCGTTAATTTAGGATAACTAAAACCATTTGTTGTAGCCATTGATAATGCCACCTCTAATGGTGTTTTATCATCAAGTGTATATCCATTGGCAGTGACTTCTGCAAGTGTTCCATAACAGAATCCATATTCTGGTGAACCATCTGGATTTTTATGTAGTCTACCATGCGTATAAAGACGTAATTGATTGTTTTCATCTCTAACGATAACTCCTGTATTATTGAAAATGTGCGATGGTAACCATTGCAGTTTTAATCTTGTTCCAAGATGCTCACTGTCCTTTTCAGAACGACCCTCAACAACGCCGTTCATAAAAACTTTAATAGGCGATTCTAATTTTTTTATTAATTGAGGTGATTGTCTTCGCCCATAAATGTAGTCAGAAAAATTGGCGCCAGCTTTTTCAAATATTCCCGGGTTTTTAGCCTCACTATTTTCATCATTTCGTGTAATATATTCTACAATTCTATATACAGCACATGAAGCCAATGCGCTTATACCCTCTACTGTTAAATTATCTATCTGATGTTGGTAGCGATAAGTGATAGATTTTGCTGCAAATTCAATGATATTTGCTCTATCAGTAAGAGTATAACCTCTGAATAATGAGGTCATTCGTTCAGCAGATTTCATTACTGATTCATTTTTTAAATATACAGCAATCTGAGAAAAAAATACTGCTATGCTTCCTGTAGGGATTTCTAATCCGTTCCAAGTAAAACTTGGAAAAACATTCTTATTTTCTTCAACTTTTTTAGCAGCATGATCTACCGAACTATCTGGACGTTTTACTGTTTTTAAATTCAATGCTTTTAAGGTGGAATAAAATTCATCAAATTTACTACAAAATAATTCAGTAAAATCTGTTTGAGCACGAGTAAATTCAAATTCTGCTTGCATTCCATCATTATCATGCAATTTTATATCAGTCATTTTATGAGAATGCGATTGAAAAAAAGGAGATCCTGGTGTTTTATTTGAAATTAACCAAGTGTCAATATGAGTGCGTAGCTTGTTTTGGTAAGAGTGGTGGCCATCTGTTTTCACGGAGAATTTAGCCATCTCTTCATTTTTAAGTTGTGTAAATAGAATCCTTATAAAATGAGTGACTTTAGTGGGATTTTGTTTAAGAAAAACAGCTATAGATTCGTTTGCAGGATATGAATCAAATACTTGTTTAATAAGATAGCGAGCAATCCCTTCTTTTTTTGGCTTCATTCCTGAATTATCTTTGTAAACTTCCTTGCATTCTTTTTGTAGTTTTTTAGTTAATTGCTCAGAAATATTATAAGATATTGTTTCATTTTCAGATAAAAATTTGTTTTTAAATAAGTAATTTTCTATAGCGGATTTTATACGTAATTGATAAATTTCTTCCATATCTTTTACGTCTTCATTTATAGAAACACGCAACTCTTGGATAATGACATTTTGTAAATCTGATGTATTGATAGTAATATCTTTTAATCTTACATCTTTAGATAAAATATCTTTTATCCATTTCAGTAAATCTATCGGCTTTTTCTTGATGCTATCATTGTTAATAATCTCATTAGCAATATCAGTTACTATTCTCTCATGATGTGTTTTTTCCACATAGGCATTGATTGATTTTTTTAAATCTTTTTTGAATTGCTCCCGATGTTTTTCTTTTTTTGCCAACGCATCGTACCAATCAGCTATCGGTTTTTTGCTTGCTAGCTCACTGTTTTTTAAAAAATGATATTTTACTAATCTACCAAATTCTTTTTCGTCTTTTACTGTAGATAATGAAGGTATGGTTTTTAGTACAGGTTGAATCAATTGCTCTACTATGGAGGTTTCTTTTGGATTGCTTGCTCTATCTTTAAATAGAGCTACAAATATAGCATTTGTCAATGCTGTTATTTGGCCTTCTTGTTCTTTTTTCTGTAGTTTTTGTAATGCGAGATGATTTTCTAATGCATTTTTAACAGCTATAGGAGTATCTTTTGATTCTAGTAAGGCTTTATCTTCTTTACTTTCTCCATTAAAATGAGAACCATTTTTGAGTAAAGTAGTCATTGTTTCTGTATGTTGATTCTGTGCGGCAAATTGCAAAGGTGTACTACCATGTTTTATATTAGCATCTGCTTTTTTTTCTTTAATGAAATATTCAACAGCTAGTGTGTGTCCGGCTTGTGCGGCGAGATGTAGCGCAGGGAATCTATTTCCATTAAATGCTTGATTGATATTTTCAGTTGATTTTATAGAACTCAACGTCATTATTAATTGAACTGGTAATCTCTTCCTCAATGCAACCTCTAGAATAGATATTTTTTCTTCGCCATATGCAATATCTAAACTTGCTCCATGAACGTTGACTAAAAGAATGGAGGTTTCTACATGCCCGTTAGTAACGGCTTGATAGAGAGGGGTTTCCTGTTTGTTATTTCTTGCATTTACTCCACAGTTATTTTTGTTAATAAGATATTCTAGTACATCAGCATCCGCTCCTACTGCTGTTGTACGATGTAGTAACGTATCTCCTGTTTTCTCATCAGTAATATGAAAATCAGCTTTTTCTTGTTCTTTTAAATGACGGAATTGAGTTAAAGATTTTTCATCAGCTGCTTTAAATAGCAAGGTAGCATGTGAGAATTTTGGAAGGGCATTGGCAGGTTGATTTTCAAGCATCAATTTTATATCTGTTGGTGGTGCCGTCAAAGACGGTGTTGTTATATACTTGTTATCTAAAGTGGGTTGTATGTTATTGGAAACAGTTGTTTTGGTTTTTAATGCATTAAGTTGTTTTCTATACCCTCTTGCTTCCAGATATTCGCGAATTTTTTGGTTTCTGAAATGACCATGGGCGATAGTTTCTTCTAAATTGATTCCATTTTTTACAGCAAGAAAGACTACCTGTGGCCAATCCATTTCCATGGCTACTTCAATAAAAGACCAACCTTGATATTCTCCAGCGTGTATTTGATGTTTAGGATTAGCTCCATAGGATAATAAAAGCTCTGCAACAAGTGGATTGTCATGCTCAACAGTAAGTAAAAGAACTGGCCTACCATCAAGTGTAAGTTGATTTGAGTCATCTCCTTTTTCTAAAAAAAGCCATATCAGATATTTAGTTTTTTCATTATATAATCCAATATGTTTTCCTTTGTCTCCTATTACGTGTCCCATTACGTCTAATACTACCTGAATCATCCCATCGTCAAAAATACCTCGCTGCGTTACTTTCAATACATCATGCTTTGCTATTAAATAGCTCAATAAAGTCCAACCTTTATGGTGATCTGCATTCTCTGGAAATCTTTGTTGAATTGCTTCGAGAGGCATTCGACCAAGAAATGATTCTATTATTAAAGATCGTTGATAAAGACTTCGTATACTTTTAAAGTCAATAGAATAAACTGTATAAGCGAGTGCTGACCAACCTTGCCAATATCCTTCAGGACGGATATAACAAGGATTTGCTCCTTGTTCTAAAGCAGTTTTTACTCTAACAGGATCATCAAGCCCTTCCCACAGTTGAAGGTCCATTCTTTTTTGTTCTTCGGGAGATAATTTTTTATCTGCTAGCAATTGATTATCTGATGCTTTAGTATCAATGAGGATAGTAGCTGTTGTTGCAGTGTTATTTACTGTTCTTGTATCCATGATTTTATCTCCTTCTCGTATTTATAACTGTGATGCGAGCTTTAGGATAATTCATTAAATCTTCTGAATCAATGGTAATAAGATAAACTCGATATTTTTTTGTATTTGTATAGGCAATCCTGTGTATTTTTTCTAAAGAGCGTAGCAGGTATCAGAATAGGTATTTATCGCTTTCCAGTTAACTGATTGGGGATTTGCAAAATACTAAGATGAGATTTATGACTATCCGGACGGAGATACTGAGTCTACACATAAAAACTATCCTCACGCTTAATCTGAGTTCTCTATAATAAATTTATATTGCATTAAATTCAAGATATTTAAGATTTGAATATTTTATATTCATCGGGTATTATGAAAATCTTAGGTATATTTTGTTTGCAAAATATTGAAAGGATATTTACATGTTTTCTCGAAAGTCGAATAAAAGACATTTGCAAGCTGTGATTATCCCTATTATTCCTGAAAAAAATGATGGCGGTTTCTATAATTCACAACATGCTGAGTTACTTCAACATGCACGACATGTGTTAAAAATAATAAAACATAATAAAGAAAAAATGACTTATAATGCAATTTTATATTTAGGCGACAGAGGCAATATACATGGTATACAAACCGTTTTACCATTCTTAATAAATAATGGATCCGAACTTTTTGTAGTAGCGCATGGTACTCCCGAATACATAGGCACAGCTCACAACTATGGTATTACTCCTGAAGAATTAGCGGATTTTTTTGCAATGTTGCTAAACAAAGAAGGCTATGAGATTAAACATATTAAACTATTAAGCTGTAATTCAGGCTACAAAAGAGAAGGCTCTACTGTTTTAAGTTATGCAGAAAGATTTAAAAATGCAATGCATCAATTTGGATATATACAATTAAGTGTGTCGGGTTATATTGGTTTTATAGGAGAAATAGCTGGAAAATCGCACACTTATGTTACTGCTTTACCTTATAAAGAGGATCCTACACAACGCTTATTTCGTGCTGAGGAATCTGAGATTATCTTTAAAGCGGATGGTAGCATTATTCCTCCAAAAAGAAAGGTTATACCTAAACTAGCATCTGGCCAAAATAGAGATTTTGTATTTGATTTAATAACACAAAGGATTACTTTGCCATCAATCATCTCTACAAATGAGGCAAATCAGCAACAAAACAATCATCCCCCATTGGAATTTCCTACTGGATATCAACCATGATTTTGCTTTATATTGTCAATACCGAAAACAGTCTATTGTGTGATCGTTTACCATCCCTACTGCTTGCATAAATGCGTAACAAATTGTGCTGCCGACGAATTTGAATCCTTTCTTTTTTAATTCTTTTGAGAGAGTATCTGAAAGCAGTGTTGACGCGGGGATTTCTTTCATGGTTTTCCAATGATTTTTGATGGGGGTACCGTCTACGAATTTCCAAATATAGTCTGAAAAATTATTGTGGGTTTCTAAGATATTTAAATAGGCTTTTGCATTTAAAATAGTGGATTCTATTTTTAGACGATTGCGAATAATACCTGGATTTTTTAATAAACTTTCGATTTTATTTTTATTGTAATGAACAATTTTCTCTGGGTGAAAATGATCAAAGCATTCTCGGTAGTTTTCCCGCTTTTTAAGCACTGTAATCCAGCTTAATCCTGCTTGAGCACCTTCGAGAATTAAAAATTCAAATAATTTTTTATCGTCATAAACAGGAGTACCCCATTCTGTATCATGATAATCAATATAAATCGGATCATCGGTCACCCAGCCACAGCGGTTTTTATTTTTCATGAATTTTCCCTACCAATTAAGGCATATTAATGATGTTAGTAATGATATTCTGCCAGTGGTAATAGTAATTCATTAAATCTTCTGGATCAATAGCAATAATATAAACGAAATTTTCTCGCAGCCTGTACTTTTCAATTGATTAATCACTGAGGCGATGGTAACGTAACGCATGATATGGGATCAAGCCGTATAGCCTTAAATTTTTAAAAAATATTAAAAATTTAATTACTTACGCAAGTTAACAGGAAAAATTTCAGTAATTAATATGGAATACACTGCTTCATTATCACAGCTATAATCTTCCAAATTTTCAGAAGAAACTTTTTTTGCATCATTGTCATTTGCAGTATGCAATTTATTTAATTCTTCATTATAGAAATTTTTTAATAACAGGGTATATTTTTTTGTTAAATTTTTAGGTTTTTTTTCAGAAACACACTCAAGATTAATCTCAATTCCGCAATCTGTAGTGCTAAAGTAGGGATATTTTTCTTTATTTAAGATGACTTCTGGTAAAGGTTTAATAATACCGCGATAAGGGTCTATCACATAAATAGATTTACTTTCGTTTGCTTTAAACGTAATTAACTCCTTTGTTGGTATTGGTGAAAGACTCATTAACAGATAACCATGATTATAATTTTCTTTGTGTTTCCCCATGATAGGTATTGCACTCATTCGTAGTTGCATATAAAAACATATACCTGTTTGCAAAGAAAATTTAGACATTTCTAAAGAAAAAATCTTTGCTAATTCCTCGCATCGCCCGCCTTGGTTTACTCTAGCTTGATGCGCGGCATGTAACATATTTATATAAATACGCAGATTAAGTAATATTTCTTTTACAAAGGGATCTATTAATAAATCATCCAATTTTGATAATGATGTTTTAACATCATGATTATTTCCAATAAGAATTTTATTAAAAAGACGTTTTAATAATTTTTCTGAAGCGCAGTTTACTTGATTTAATAATTCAGCACGCATAGTATCTAGGCGATGATCATTATCAAGGTTGCTAAGATCACGTATTTTTGAATTTCCTATATAACGGGCAATGGGCGGATATTTATTTGATGGCCTAAGCCTAGGGTCAGCTAGCATTTTCATATAAGTTGTAATAGTTATATTTTTAAATGCTATTAAGTCATTATTAGAATCTTTCTTTTGTTTGCGAGGTAATCTAACGTTACTTCTTTGGTGAAAAATATTTCCATAAAAAAAAGCTACAATACTTAGAAATAAAACAACAACAAAAAACAATATGCTTGGTTTATTTTTTCTCATAATAAAGATTTCACTGTGAATAATTTATTTTGTATTATAATTTATTGTTATATTTCACGATTTTATTTATTGCTATTCGTTATTTCCAAGTGTTGGAATAGGCGTGTCATATGTTGCGATGCAAGATACGATGGATTCTATCTTAGCATTATTGTCTACAGATTGTGAATTATCCTTAAAAAATAATAATCTTGCCGCATTTGCAATATATTGATGACGTTCATTGGCAAGTTGCTTGTAGCTATTACGCCAAGTTGTGTAACGGGATGCAGTGCTTATGGTATATAACTCTGTATTGGATTCATTTTTACCATCAAATTTTTCGTCTTTTTTATTACTACCAAGTCGTTTAATGTAGGCGACTATAGTTTCTCCATTTTGTGGTTTTTCTGCAGAAAATAATGGGTGTGTATAAAGCGGGAAATCTACCATAGGTTCAGCAAATAATGTTGGATGTGTTTTTAAAAAACATCTCATGCTATCGCGTCTTTCAATAAAAGTTAGAAATTGTGATGGGATTACTGATAATTGATAGATGGGTGCCAGAGAATCAATATCTTCATTGTCTAATTGTGTGTTATAGTTATTGCGTCGTGTAAAGCAATAGAGTTTTTCTTCGCCCTCTTCCCCTAATGTTCGCATTCCATGAACTTTGCAATTGGTCCAAAGACGAAGGTATTCACGATTTTCTTCTGCAGTCAATGGTTCAAGACTTGTTTCCAACATTGCATTTTCTTCACAAAATTGCATGAAATTATTCATATTAGCCATATGCAAAAGGACGAATACTGCATCTTCAAAGCATCCTTTTCCTGTGGCTTGTCGGCGAAAGGGGTTGTAATAAACTCGACGTTTTTGCTCGTTTTTTTCCGCAACAGCGGGTAAAATTAAAAAATCACCTTGCGCCGAATCAAAAAAGACGAAGCTTTCACCTTTATTTTGAGTTCTTTCAAAATAAACAGGGTATACATGTTCATCAAAAATGTTTCCGCCTTGTAAGTATTCAGGCTTTTCTAAAATAAAACCGATACGATTTTTGTTGGGATTTGCTTGAATGTAATCAAGCATGTTTTGACAAGTGTAAACATAGACTAAGTTAAAGTTTGCAACGTGTCGATTGACTTCTTCTAAAATAAAAGTTTTATAATGATCAGGAGGCCTTTGATTCGTTTTCACTGATTGGATAAATTCATCGCTATAAGGAAAGCGTTTACTGGGTGTCACGTGAGGTATTGAAACGTTAGCCTGTTTGTTGTTATCACTCGTAGTGGCCGTTGATGTTGTGATGGTATTTGTAATATGAGCGAGCCCACCTGCAATTTTTTCTTTATGGAATTGTGTGGCCCACGCCATGAGGTCTAAAGTATTTGTTACCGCTTCTAGGTAAATTTTAATAGCATCATCACTATCGTTTTCGTCTGCTGTTGTGTCTTCTTCATGCATGGAGAACATATATGGCCTCGTTTTTAATTGAGAAGTATAGCTAAAAAGGGTTCGCTCTGCAATTCATTGACTCTATGTAGGTGTAAAAATTATTATATTTCAATAAGTTAATAACATTTAGTTAATTTTTGGAATAGTCAATTGAGTTTAAGCCATTTTGGCCAAATTAAAGTGTCACTTTAAAATGGTCGAATGTATATTTTTAAATACCAAGCTCTCTGTTTTTGACAGCCTAAGATTTTTATTAGTAAAATATACCTGTATATTTTAACGGTATCTTGTATAATATACATGTATATTTTAACGGATAAATCTTAATGAAACGCTATCTTATTGATAAATTGAAAGATTGGCTGATATCCCCTGCTCGCAAGCCAGCTGTGCTTCGAGGCGCCAGGCAAGTGGGTAAAACGTGGATAGTGAGAGAACTTGCTCGACAAACGGGCAAGCAGCTGATTGAGCTTAATTTTGAAAAACAACGTTCTTTTGCTATGCATTTTGAAAGTAATAATCCATCAACGATTTTATTAAATTTAGAAAGTGCATTGAATCAATCGATTCATCCCAAAGACTCCATTTTGTTTTTAGATGAAATTCAGGCAACGCCTGATTTATTTGCAAAACTGCGATGGTTTTATGAAGATATGCCTGAGCTTACTGTGATTGCCGCAGGATCATTGTTGGAATTTGTATTAGAAAATCATACTTTTAGTATGCCTGTTGGACGTATCCAGTATTTTTTTCTTGAACCATTAGGGTTTGAAGAATTTTTATTAGCAAAAAATGAAACGCATTTATTATCAGCCATAAAAAGCGTTTCTATAGAAACACCATTTAGTACATCATTGCATGATAAAACCAATCAATTATTTAAAGAATTTGTCACTGTCGGTGGTATGCCTGAAGCGGTTTCTACTTGGATTAAAACATCTTCTTTAGAAGCACTTGCAGAAGTGCATAACAATTTAATCAATACTTATCAAGATGATTTTACTAAATATGCCGGGAAATTATTAATCAACCATTTAGAAGAAGTGTTACATGCAGTTCCCAAATTATTAACCAAAAAATTTGTTTATAGTCATGTGAATCTTAACGCACGACACGAAAGCATAAAACAATCGTTAAATTTACTATTAAAAGCACGTTTATGTCATAAGGTACAAAGTACGAGTGCAAACGGCATCCCGCTAGGCGCTGAAGTGAATTCAAAAATATTCAAAATTATTCTAATTGATGTTGGATTAGTATCAACTATGCTAGGTCTAAAACTACATCAGTTTAACAATATAGAAGATATTTTAGTTATCAATAAAGGAGCTCTAGCAGAACAAGTGGTTGGGCAATTGCTACGCTTATTATCACCATTTTATGTTGAACCCACATTATATTATTGGAGCCGTGAACTAACAAATGCCGGTGCTGAAATTGATTATTTAATTCAAAACAATCAGCGATTGGTTCCTATTGAAGTAAAAGCAGGTGTCGAAGGAAAATTAAGATCGTTACATCAATTTATGAGTGAAAAACCATGGAAACTCGCAGTTCGATTCTATGCAGGTCCTATGCAACTTGATCACATAAAATTAAAAACAACAACAGGCAATTCGAACGATTACAAGCTAATTTCCCTGCCTTTTTATTTACTAGGTCAACTAGATAGATTGCTGGAACAATTCCCGTAACAAGCGTATAATTCAGGTATTTTCATTCTAGAAAGGAGAAACCCGTGGAAAAATTTAAAAATAAATTGGTGGCGGTGTTAAATAAAAGCATTGAATCTGGGAAATTAATGAATGCGCTTGCGCATATGTGCATTGGTTTAGGCGCACATATTGGTAAAGAAGAATTGCGATTAACGGATTACATGGATGCTGATGGCGGATCACATCCTTTCATTTCTGAACTGCCCTTTATTATTCTATCTGAAAATTCCAATAAAATTAGAAAACTGCGTGGTGAAGCCATTGCTAATCATATTATATTTAATGATTTTACTGATACTATGACTGTCGGTACTTACCAAGAACAAATTGAAAGAACCAAACAAGTCAAAGATGAAAACCTGGTTTATTATGGTATTGTTTTATGCGGAGAATGGGACAAGGTCAGTGAATTAACCAGAAAATTTTCACTTTGGCGTTGATCTACATATTAATTTAAATTTTATAAATTAGACGGTTGCCAACCACCAAAAATTTCCTCTAATCGCTGAGCAACAGCAAGGACAATGTTTTCTTGCCAAGATTTTGCGATGACTTGTACGCCAATAGGTAAGCCTTCTTTTGATGTTCCGCACCGTATAACCGCTGCAGGCCAGCCTGCGACATTATAAGGAAATGTATACATCACCTCTTTAAAAGTATCAACTTTTCGGTGCTCTCTCGCAGGCATTGTTGATACCGGGCAAATAATGACATCGTAATCTTTCATGAATTCCATCATTTTCCATTTAAACTGATCCGCATAAACAAATCGGTTGCGGATTTCATTTGCGGATAATTCGCATTGCTTTGCTCGATTAATAAGATCTTGAACCATAGGCTCTGGTTCTTTCGCGTCCATAAAATCAATAAAATCGGTAAGCCATTTACCGTGATCACCGCCATAAAAATTTAATTCCAATGACAGGATTGTTTCCGAGTGATGAAACAGGAATGATTGGATCGATTGATGTGCAAGGGCCGATGGCGCGTTATGTGGAAGATTTAATA
>Ga0207093_1064_pt2 | contig 16699 bp, 15 predicted proteins | sample Alteio_BWMinHeat_89_FD_153519 | JGI IMG/M metagenome (GOLD analysis project Ga0207093, IMG submission 153519) | Enriched cells from forest soil in Barre Woods Harvard Forest LTER site, Petersham, Massachusetts, United States -... | ecosystem: Environmental > Terrestrial > Soil > Temperate forest >... | reverse complement strand
ATTCTTCAATGCCCCAGCAACCCTTAGGAGAAAAATTCATCGTCCGGTCTTTAGACCTCCTCAACTTATCTGAAATTGCGATCTTTATCGCCCTAGTCTGCCACCCAATCTAAAGTATGGCTCCGGAACACCGGCACGACGAGACCAGCTACTCATCGGACGTATCGACCTACTCCTTGCGGCCGTGCCGGACGAGCCACAGTTTGTCCCATCATTATTTTTCCTTCCGTAGCCCATCTTCGGGACCGCTGAGTGAATCCCCTGTTTTAGTCGCATAGCCCACCGCACACCAATACGGGATCTCCTCGCTAAATGAAATATTCTCCAGACCCGACGACTCCATAAGCGCCTTCATTTCCACCTTGGTAAATCGCAGTTCCAGGCGCGTGCCAAATCTATCTAATGCATCAGTGCGCATAACATAAAAGCCGCTGTTGCGATATGACGCGAGCGGCCAATTATGGATGTTCGCCCCGATCCGTTCCGCAAACTTAGCGGTTCGCGCCAATGGGAAATAAATCACTGTCGCTATCATCTGACTTATCACAAATCGCAAGCCATAGGGCATGCGCGACACTACCCTGCGAAGCCAGTCGCTCGTTCGCCACAGTACTCGAAACCACAGCGGCCGGTTATCAAACGCATAGTACATGTACAATAGAAAAGGAGCTCCCGGCTTAAGTTTGCGCACAGAAGCAGAGAGAGCTGCAAGAGGTTCGGGTATGTGGTGTAGCACGCCTAAACTATACCCAAAGTCCATGGATCGATCACTGACAGGAATGTCAGCCGCTCCCGCGTGATGAAAGTCGCAATTGGCTTGCTCATGTAAATTCTTGCGGGCCACCTCGATTGCAGCACTCGGATCGATACAGTGCAGCTTACCAACACGCGGAGCAACTAACTTCGCCCACCGGCCGCTACCGCATCCCAGATCGAAGCCAATTGCATTCTTTGCTAGCTTTTCCCACGGAAACACCGAGAAATAGCTTTCAAATATTCGGATCCTGTCCTCATCAGACATACCGGTCTGGTCAAACCGTGCCCACTGATCACCAAACCCTTCGACAGTCTTAATGGCTAACTTTCTACTCTTGGTTCCATTCATTATCTCGTCGCAAACCTCTTGAAATCTCTGCACAACAGTTCCGATGTCGTATCGTTCCTCTATCCAGTCGCGAAGCCGCCCATTTGACCAATCATTCCCGTGACCCACCATCAAAAAGCGAATATCTCTATCAAGCCCGACTACTGATGTGAAGAATTCTCACAGACGGGACCGTTGTGTCAACTGGCAGCGGTGGCTCGGGTAGTTCGGACAGAAATCTTTCTGGGATAAGTGGAAAGATCTGCTGATTGATTGAACCCTGCGAGTGGTTCTTCGTCAAGTCTTCGTTTCTGATCTCTTGCGATCGCTCTAACCCTAGCGCAGTCTGATGCCGAAGGCAGCAGAAGCTCTGGGTTTTTTTGGCTAAGAAAATTTATTCGAATAGGAAACCGCAGGAGCAGCGATCGCGAGGGACTCGCTACCTGAGCATCCCCCGATTTTCGATCTCTGCGGCTCCCTTGCCATCCATGCTGATGCGAACGCGGGCGGCGTCAAGCACGTCAGTCCACGCTTTGCTGGTGAACTGCGAGCTCTGATCGGTACCGGAGACTACCAAGCTAATCGCGTTGGTGTTACGATTAAACGACCACGTAGCACCGCCACCGCCCACGAATTGAAATCCGCGGACATTCGTTAGGAAATTTGCGGTAAGCTTAATAACTGTCGTCATTTATGGACTGCGCCGCCGGTCACGGGGTAGACACACTAGGATGCATACCCGTGAATTTCTCACCGATTGGGTCAGCCGGCGTAAGCCTGCTCGAGTACTGGATTACGGCTGTGGGGCGGGCGAGATCGTCGGTGCGCTCCGGGAGCGAAACATCGACACCTGGGGTTGTGATGTATTCTACGAAGGCGGGGACTATTCCACGCACATTCCCACGGCCCTTCAGCCGTTCATCCGTCGTATGCAGCCGGCCGTCCCCTTCGAATCCGGATCTTTCGACCTCGTGCTCAGCAATCAGGTCTTCGAACACGTGCCGGATATGGATTTCGCTTTGCGCGAGATCGCGAGGGTGCTGAAACCCGGCGGCATTGCCGTGAATATCTTTCCGGATAGAAGCATCTGGCGAGAAGGTCACTGTGGTATTCCCTTCTTGCATCGCTTCCCCAAAGGTAACCTGCGTGTCTACTATGCCGCGACGTTGCGCTCCTTGGGTCTTGGATACTGGACCGAGGGGAAGACTGCCTTGCAGTGGTCGCGCAATTTCTGCCAGTGGCTCGACAACTGGACCCACTACCGGCCGCTTCATGAGATCGACCGGCAATTCAACGCGCTGATCGGCCCCACCGAGCATGTTGAAGAAGATCGATTCCGCGGGAAGTTCGAGGGGCGCTTCGACACGCTTCCCATCTGGCTGCAGCGCCTCATCGTGCGCAAGACCGGTGGCCTCATGTTGGTGTCGGTAAAGACTCATGTCGGGTAGGTGAGCTGATCGTGCATCACGTGAATCTTGCCAAGGACTGCACACTCATCTTCAAATAAGATCAGATAGATGTTTTTGAACTCGGCATTGAACGTCGTCGATGAGAAGCCCGAGTTCTGCGCGATCTGGCTGATGCGCTGTATTTCTATGTCGCGGTATAGGGTGATGATGTCACCCGCGGTGCGCCCGAGAGTGACTGTGACATTGCCGCCCGTTGCATTGCCCTGTCCAGACAACGTGTAACCACTATCAGTGTTTAATGGGACCCCGTTGGGGACAACGACGAGATCCGGGTCCTGTGTGATCGGAAACGGGTACGGGAAGACAGTCTGTCCGCCAGTAGCAACGTATTGTACGTACTGCAAGCCAACCAGCAAAAGTTTAACAAGTAGGAATCCGAAATGTCGGTTTCCTTGCTTTTAAGTGAAGTTCCGAATGTAGACCCTGGTAATCCGGTTCGCGTGCACGTGATAATGCACAGCAAGCTGCGCGATCGTCCTCCGCCTTTTATGGCATCCAAAGCCACCTTCGCCTTGAAGGCCGGCGAGTGGTTGCGTCTCGGTCGTTTCATCGGAAATGCTCCTGCTATTGTGGAAAAATATAGCAGTCATTCCACTTATCGGCCTGTCTGAAAAACCCGAGCCAGCTCTATTGGTGGTACAGTTCGAGTTGAGCAGTTACAACAAGTAGCATATTGGTACAGGATTTCGCATGGGAGTTGGAGTTGCCCGTATCAGACCGGGACCGGCCTCGTGCTTGAGGATATTCACAAGACTCTCGGCCTCCGGATTGTCGTACCAATTCGCGCGGCGACTCATGGATCTGATTTGCCCATGTCGGTAGAGCATTTCACGATATTCGGCCGTTCGTATAGCGTTCCCCGATCCGAGCACTGGAATCGGCTTGGCCGCGTGTAACGACCTGCGATCATTGAGCGTAGCGCCGCTATGGACCTCTTTCGTGCGTGTGCGCCTCGTTACACACTAAATCAATTGAATGTACATAAACTGGATGCTGACTCAGTGCAATATGGCTTAAGCCGTTTTCCATGACGGGCCCGTATTTTTGGAGGGCGTGGCGAAGACGAGGCGACCGCAAGGCGCCCATCCAGAGTCAAACCGATCGCATCGAACCATATGCCGAGCCGGCAGATACGCGATCGCGCGGACAGGAACTCACTGCGGCTCTGCGCGTTCTCAAACTAGGGGCGTCCGGCGCGTTCGTTGTGCAGGTCGCGGGTGCGGGTATCGGACTGGTGGCGCATCTTGCCGTCGCCAGACTAATTGGCAAATCCGAATACGGCATCTTCGCGCTGGCGCTAAGCTGGGTCGGCACGCTAGCAGTCATCGCTCAATTGGGGCAGGACGTCAGCGTCGTGCGATTTCTTCCCGGCTATTGCTTGCGGGGAGATTGGGACAAGGCGCGCGGTTTGCGGCGCGGGGTTGGTGCCCTGGTTCTCTGCGCAAGCATTCTCATTGCCGTGATCGGGTGCGTGGTCATCTACGGGGCAAGCGCGAAACATGATCCAGCGTGGTCACGCACGTTTTACATTGCATTTTCAATGTTGCCCGTATTAACGCAGCTTCAGCAGAGCAGCGCGCTGCATCGTGCGTTCAAGCGCGCTATAAGCTCGAACATCTATACCTCCGTGGCGCGACCAATCATTCTCATTGCCCTACTTGCAGCACTTTCTATGATCTCTCGCGTCAAGGTCGACGCCGTGGTCGCCATGACAGCCAGCGCACTATCAGCTGTCGCGGCTCTGGCAATTTCGGCGTGGGATTTGTCTCGAGCATGGCCCACACAGCACCGCAATGTCCACCCAAAATATGAGTTGCGCAGGTGGGCCACGGCCGGCGCTCATTTGTCTGTGCTTTCCATCGTCGTCGTGGCCGGCAACCGCATTGACGTATTGCTGCTGGGAGCGTTGACGGGAACCAGCGAAGTGGGCGCTTACTATGCGGCCGCGCAGATTGCGGGATTCGCACTGTACGGCTTGCAGGCTGCCAACGTCGTTCTCGCTCCCATGATCGCGGAACGCTACGATGAGGGTGATTTCAAGGGCTTGCAGGTGATTGCGCGTCGTGCCGCCCGGCTGGGCTTTATGGGTGCGCTGGCGACCAGTATTTTTTTCGTATGCACGGGGCGTTGGGTGCTGGGGTTGTTTGGCAAGGGTTTTGCGTCGGCCTTCGTGCCCCTGCTGATTCTACTGCTGGGATATTGCGCGGTAACGGCACTGGGTGAGGTAGGATTTATGCTCTCGATGACGCGGTATCAGAAACAGGCAACCTTCTTTGCGCTGATCGGCATTGTCGCTAATGGACTGGCGTCCTGCCTGTTGGTACCGTCGCTGGGCGCTGTCGGCGCGGCGATCGGCGCGGTATTTTCTATAGTGACATGGCGATGTTTGGCACTGCGATTCGTGATCAAGAACCTTGGTGTGAACCCTGCGATCATCGGTGGCGGCATTGCAATTCGTACAGAATAATAAAGACCGCCCCGGTCACTTGTTGGTGCCGAGGCACTGCCGTTCCAGCGTAGGCGCCATCTAAAAATCTTTCGCGGCTTCGAATCTTCTGGCTACGGACGCAATGGCGTGGACTTAACCCGTTTGTACACAATCAGAAGAAAGAGCACTAAAAAAAAGGTATCGACGGAAAACACGAAATCGAATGATCCGGTATTGAGTGGAAGCGAGAGCACATACAGGCCAATCATAAAGAATGCGACCGCTTGAGGCGTCTTTTGCTTTCCGTCAAAGCGAATTTGCAAAAAACTGAGAGCCGCTCCAAATATCAATCCCCAGATCACGGGTCCGACTATCCCGAAATCCAACCACATTTGCCCCATCAGTCCCGGCGGAATATCTTGTGTATTCGAGTCCACAAAAGTGCGCGTCGATATCCTGACAATGCGCTCCGGCAAAATAGCGTCCTTATCGAAGCCCAAACTGCCCAACGGTATCCTGCTAAGCATTGACATGATGTGATCGACGCCATAACGGAATGGAATGTCGAGAAACATGAAAGTTGCCCACGACGTGACTAACGATATCCCAAGATAGGTAAATCCGCTTAAGAGCGCATCAGTAACGCTCGTATTTTTAGCCGCATCTAGTACTCCATCAAAATTTCCGCCCGCGCCGATCGTAAAAATCACTGCTTTGCCGTAAATTAGCACCGGCAGAAACAGTAAGAATGCGACACTGGCAAACTTCAGGTACCACTTTTTGTTGACAATTACCAATGTGAAATAAATCAACAGAATATCAAGAGGGAGCGCACGCCGAGAAACGCACAATAAGGAAAAAAAGATGACACCGGTGGTCGCGACGACAAGGCGCAAAAACTTGCCAAATCCTCCGGGTCTAAAAACAAAGTACACAAACGGAATTATCGCAAGCAGAGCGAACGTTTGAGTCAAGGCAAACAGATTGGCGTTAGCAAACGTTCGAGATACGCCCCCACCGGCCCTGTACAATACAAGTGCCCGGTAGGAGTTCAATAGTGAATCCTGCCCCATGCTCTTGAGAAGAAAGTAAGAACTAAAAACTCCCAGTAGCATCACCCACCAAAGCCTCGAAGAGACCAACTGGAGGCGCGTGCGCCGAGGATCCTCCGTCGTTTGCGTATAACGAGAATAAAGTTTGTGATAAAAAATATATAGAGCGAGAATAAACGAGAGACTCATCATCGCCGACAAAATAATGTAGATAGGCGATATATGCTGGTAAATACGATCAAAGAACTCATTCTGCAAATCTGGAGGCTGCGCATACTGACTTAGAAGAAAGGAAATTACCATTCCAGGAATAATGTTTTGCACCGCAAAGATCACGACGAAAAGACTCATAAAGTCTGGCCCCTTACGTCTGGTACGGTTTCTCTCCAAACAGAACAGCAGCAGGGTCAAAAAGAGGTAGAAAGCGGACGCGAGAATCACTTAGTCAGTTCTCCGAGCTTCGCTCATTGCACGCGTAATGTCCTTCATAACGCAGTACCGACCGAGCCCACGGCTCTCCACGTTGCTTGATGTGCGATGAAGGAGGAAGTATCTCAACGCATTGCCAGCTTTATGTATGAATTTTGGCGCCCGGTACTCTTGCATTCTTCACTCGGATTTCTGTGGCCGATTGATTATGCGAGACAAATCAAATCGACTGAAATGCCAACGATCACGAGTTCTGGACCACTCTAGATCGAATTGCGTGAATCATCCCCCGTGATTCAGATATCGTCCCGTGGCCGGACGGCGCCGGGGACGTGATCGCCAAGAGCTGCGCTATTCCACAGACATTCGACAGTTGCATTGACCAACGCTTGCTGACCGAATGATTTTATCACGTGCTCTCGTACCTGCTGTGTGAGCGCCGTACAATTTCGTTCCAATCGCACGTGAAGCCGACAAATTCCGTCAGATAATGCGGCTGGGTCTCGCGGCGGCACCACGATGCCGAACTCCCCGACGATTCGCGCCGAATCCCCCACATCCGTCACTACGCAGGGGCGACCACACGCCATAGCTTCGGCCACCACATTCGGAAAACCTTCTCCGCTTGAAGAGGAAGCAACCATATCCAGCGCACTGTACGCCGCGCTCATATTATCGCAAGCACCGGCCCAGATCAGGCGCTGCTCCAGGCCGAGCTCGATTGCCTGCTTTGAAAGTCTCGCCATATCCTCGGGTGCACCATCGCCCACGCAAACGAACCACCACCTTGGATCAGAGATCAAGCGCGACGCTGCTCTTAGAAATGTAGGATGGTCCTTCATGGGGTCCACACGGCCTACAAGGCCGACCAGCACGGCGGATTGCGGTACGCCCCACGCATGTCGCATCCGCTCGCGGCCCGTTGGATCGAAGCGAAAGTGGGACGTATCAATGCCATTCTGGATCACCCGCATCGCGCCTCGGGGGAACCCGCGAACCACGTGGTGTTCCAACCCCGCCGAGGAATTGACGATGCTGAGGTCAGCGTAGCGCGCAAGGCGACACTGTAACCAGAAGGTGACACGGGAAAGCCAGTCATATCGAGAAAAATCCACATTCGATGCGCGCACGCCCCAGACAACTAGGCTGCTCGGTCGGCTTAACCGCACCAGGAGCGAAAGAATGTTCGCATCCGGCAAGTAGCCGTGGACAATATCGGGGCGCGTTTTCCGAAACATCCGCATAAGTCGCCATAGAAAACCAAATATATCCCAGCGTCCACGCTTGGCCAAATTGATCACCTGCACGCCCGCGTGTTCCAGGTCGCGCTGAAACGGGCCACCCGCGTAGAAGCAGGCCACCGCCACGAGCCAACCTTGACGACGCAATCCAGAAGCCAGCATAACCAGTTGCCGTTCCGCCCCGCCCCGCTCGAGCGAGCGGATCAGGAACAAGATGTGGGGGTTATTGCCCATTTTGGTTTGATACCGGATATCGTCGTGTTTAATCTGCTGGTACAGTGCCGACCACAGCGATTTCGCGATGCTGACACAATAGCCGGTTCACCATCGAAACAATGAACAACTGGCGTCCGAGCGTGGCAGCACTTCTTTAGTAGCGCCGCCGCCAAACCAGAACACCCGAAGGTACCTGCGCCGAATCCTGCCGCAGTTTCGCAGTCTGCATTGATCAAGGCACTAAACGAAGGAATCGCAGACTCCGTAATCATCATGTCTGACCCGTCGAATATTCCGTTCTTCATGGCTCATATTCATTGACTTGTTGAAACCGCGACGACTGACGCAGCCTGTCTGCGTCGGGCAACACCCAACCAGGATGTACCAACGCTATCCCCGACGAGCAATGCGCATGACGCTAAAGTAGTTTTGAACAAGAATGATTCCAAGACCCAACATGAAACCACCCATAAGTCCAATGCCGAGAAGAATCGCGCGTTTGGGTGAGACACGAAGTTCCGGCGCCGTCGCGGGATCAATTATCCTAAATGCAAATTCCTCGCGAACATTGGCAAGCATTGATTGTTTCGTTTCACTTTCCACCAATTTATAAAGAGAATCGTGCATTTCTGTGAGGCTTGTCTGCCGGATTTGCTCTTCGAGGTATTTCAGGCTTCGCTCGGCCTCACCTATTTTTTGAGCTCGAATATAGTTGTTTGCAACTGCGGCATATTCGCTCGCCCAGGTTGCGGCAACGATAGGATCGTGCCACTTCATACCGAGTGTGACCAGTCCAGTTTTTTCATCCCGATTGACGGTGCGCACCTTATCAAAAGCCCGGTAGATCTCATCCGGCGTAGGAGTGCCGTCGCTTGGACGAACGCCGACTGTATCCCCCGATAGACTGTTCAATAGACGGGACAATTGGACCTTGATCGGGTTGGGCACCTCTTTCTTCCATCGTCCCTCGCCCTTATCCCAGCGATTCGCGAACAGAACGATTGCCAACTGATAGTGATCAACGAAGTGCTCCACGAGAGCACGCGAGCGCAGGACGGCGATATTCTGCTCAATGTCGCTAGCTCCGTTTTTTCCGCCAAGACCAACCAAACTAGCAATCCCCCCCAGTGACGACCCCAGCCCCTCTATTGCTTGACCGTCTACGCCAGTTGATAACGGAGCGAGCACAGTTTCGGCGAGATACACGGGGCGCGAGAATATGCCAATAAGCAGACCCATAATTGTCGTAGCCGCCATTGTCCAGCCCAAGGTACGACGCCGCGTGCGAACCAACTGAAGAAAATCGTAAAGACCCAGTTCCTCAACGTCCAATGTGCACCTCGAATATTTTGTGTAGCTTCAGCGACTTCTGGACAAAAGGCTAGCGCGAAAATGAGAGAGTTCGATCTGCTGCGGGCCCCGACCAAAGTGGATGAGCAAACCAGAACATCCACGATTTACGGCCGAACAGAAACCGGTGATTCTACATGAGGCGGAGCAGCCCGGCGTGACGGTGAGCGACGTGTGCCGGCGTCACAGCCTATCGCCCTCGGCGGTCTTTCTTCGTTGAGATGAGAATTGTGCACGCGCAAATAACGCAATCATTTTCGAATGGGGTTCGCTCGAAACCAACGCGTCAACAACAAGTATCGCGAGCCATCCTAAAGACTATGAATCGCCAGCACCGCGATGGACAAGTTATACATGATCTGCGTAACCGCTTGCCAAAGCGGCAGCGCCCTTATCCTCTCTGTGTCGAGCGGTACCACGATCGTGTCGCCCGGTCGCATATCCACGGATTTGGAACGCCTGAACCATCCTGAGCGCTCGCCGGAAACTACATCGCCATTTGCACGTACAACGTAGATGCGCTTTTGATCCGCTTTCTGGGTAGCCCCGCCGCTTTTGGCAATGTAGTCGTTGCGCGTGAGTCCCGGCTGGTACACATGTGAGGTTGGACTCTGCACCTCGCCCAAAATCGTGATTTCCTCGGTCTTCTTCGGCACCAGCAACTTGTCTCCATTCTTGAGAAGCACGTCATTGAGGCCGCCGGGTTTTCCTTTGAGCACGCCCTCGACACTGATGACGAGCCGACCGACGGGTTTGGTCTCGCGAAGTTGCGCCAATAATTGCTGGCCAACTTGCAGACCCTGGGCTGCGGCCACTCCGCCAGCCGCATTGCTGGTGGCAGCGCTGCCTGCGACAGCCTGGAGCGATAACGCGGCCAAATCGGTCTGCAAGCGATTGGCGAGCACTTCGAGTTGCTCCTTTTCCCGTATCTTCAATTCTTCGCGAATGAAAACCGCCCCATAGGGAAAGGCAACGTCGGTAAATCCGCCGGCGCGCTGCAACACTGAATTCAGCGTTTCACCCTGATGGATGGGATAAAGTCCTGGGAATCTGACCTCGCCTGCCAGCTCAATATTGCCGGGTTCCATCCAACTCGGTATGGGTTTGATGACCAAGGTGTCGTATGGCTTCAGCTGCAAATCGGCGCCGGGATCACCACGTCTGATGGCGGCAAGATTCACCGGAATCAACTCGGTCTGCCGCGCATCCCCGTCGATCACCGCATAGCGCGTCAACTCCGCCTGGCCCCGGTAGGCCGAGTCCTCCAGGCTGCCTCCTGCACGAATCAGATCGCTCACATGCATCGAAGGCTCGAGCGGATAACGACCCGGGACGTTCACACGTCCATCGATGCTGACCACCTGCTCAGGCTTCTCGGGGGTCGCCTGCAGCTCGAGATCTCGGATGATCGGTTCCAAGATCCGCGTTCGGCTTGCCGATAAATTGAACACAATGATCTGATCGCGCGGCCGCAGCTCTGGATCGGCGGCAGTCCCCGGCGCCGCCAACACTCGCGTGAGATCCGCGGAAATCACGTCGATCTTTTCTTCCGGCGGCACTTCGCGGCGAATCATGATGTAGTGAATGTCTGCTTCCGGCTTCAATTCGTCGAAGCTATTGAGGACATCGCTCAATCGTAATCCCGCGCGGTACTCAAATTGTCCCGGCCGATACACATAGCCGGCCAGAACGACCGAGTTCTCGAGCGTCGGGCGGATCTCGGGTACCTTCAATTTGTCGCCATTTTCTAGCGCGGTTGCACGACCCGCGGCGACGGTCAAATTGATGTTTTGCATCTCGCGCAAGCGCGACGGCAGAATTCTTTCCAGCTGCCCAAGCTTTGCATCCGCATCGGGCAACAAACCGCCTGCGATGCCGATTGCCTGCTCCGCGGTCTTTTCACCCTTGAGCTCGTATATTGCCGGCCGGCGCACCGCCCCATAGACGGACACGATATTCCCGATCGGCGGAATAAAGATGACGTCGCCCGGCAGCAGCTGCCGGTCGCCGCTGGTGTCCCCGTGCAGCAAGAGATCGTACAAATCGAGCGTCGTGATCAGACGGCCATTGCGTTTGAGTTCGATGTTGCGCAGCGAGCCGATTTTCTTGACGCCGCCGCTGACGAACAGCGCATTGGTCATGGTCGATAAACCGCTGACGGTATACGACCCGGGTTTCTCGGCTTCGCCCAGCACAAACACGCGAATGGAGCGCAGATTTCCCATCGTCACGCTGACACGTGATCCAATGAGCTGCTTCGCCACGCGTTGTTCTATCGTCTCGCGTGCGGCGTCAAAGGTCATGCCGCTGACCATGATGGGACCGAGCTTCGGGAACTTGACCCGACCGTCCCGCTCAACCGTCAATTCGTAGCTTGCGGGTTCGTTACCATAAAGCTGTATATTGAGGGTGTCACCGGGCCCGACGATATAGTCGATCGGCACCTGAATATCCGATACCGGCGCGAAAGTACTCGGGACGCCTTCGAACAAATCATAACCGAATGGCTTTAGCGCCTCTTGGTCGAATGGCTGCAGGCGCAGTAGCGTTAGCCGCACAAAATAATCATTGAGGTCGGGATCTAGCGCAAGCCGCTTAGTCGCTTCAGACGCCGTTAATCCCGCGACCGGCACAGCAGGCAGGCCGGGGAGCTCCAGCACTCCAAAGCGGTTGAGTTTGTACGGATTGTTGCTCAAGATCCGTTTCTGAAACTTTTCGTCAGTTTTCACTATTGGCGCGAGCCGACTGCAGCGGCTGAAGTCAAATCCAATGTAAGGCGAATTTTCTTTGGCGCCGGTGATTCCGCCGGCGCTATTCACGCCGTTGGCCTCGGTATTGCCGCTGCCGCCGTTATTGAGTTTCTCGTTATAACTCTGGGCGCTACCGCGGTTACGGTTGCATATATCGTCGAGCGCGGTCATCTCGATCACGACGGTATCGTCAGCACGCAACTCCGGGTCTTCGTCGGATTGGCGCAAGATGCGCCCGTCGCGCGTCTTCTTGGCGTTGTCGGACAAATCCGTCGACGGGCGCACGGTTTCCGGCGACTTGAGCTTAGGGTCCGTTATCTTGCCGGTTCCGTTGCCTTTGATGCCTTGCAGAATGGCGTTCTGTTGATCCGGGGACAGATCTTTCATCGCTTGGAGTTGATCAGAGCTTGGCGTTTGGGCGGATGCCGCCAACCCCATCGACAACAGGAGGAGGATCCCCAAAAATCTAGTTCGCATAGCTCACTTGGATGCACGCATTATATTGGATCCCCCATGTCCCAGCCGCACATCATAGCCTTAAAGGCTAACGCTGCGGCCTAATTGTGCTTGTAATTCTCGGTACGACAATAGCGACACTACTGGAACGTCATTCGGGTATCGCACATCGCTAGGGCCATGTTTTCCATGGCGCATTGCCTGAAGCCCAAAGCTGCTCTAATTGATTCTTGTCGCGGAGCGTATCCATGGGCTGCCAAAATCCCTTGTGCTTGAAACCCATCAGCTGTCCCGCTTCAGCGATTTTGGCAAGTGGTTCTTGCTCCCAACTCACATTGTCGTCGTCAATGTATCGCAAGCATTCTGGTGATAGCACAAAGAATCCTCCGTTAATCCAAGCGCCATCACCCCCGGGTTTTTCGACAAATCCACGTACTAGCGATCCTTCCATTGACAATGACCCGAAACGGCCTGGAGGTTGAACGGCCGTCACGGTTGCCAATTTTCCGTGCGACCTATGGAATTGCGTCAACTGCGTAATATCCACCGACGACACACCGTCTCCGTAGGTTAGACAAAAAGCGGCTTCGCCCGCGAGATAGCCGCCGATGCGGCGTATGCGACCCCCGGTCTGCGTCTCGTCACCGGTATCGACGAGCGTTACTTTCCAGGGCTCAGCGCTGTGCTGATGTACTTTCACGTCATTGTTTCTCATGTCGAAAGTGACATCCGACATGTGCAGAAAGTAATTCGCAAAATACTCTTTAATTACATAGCCCTTATAGCCGCAGCAAATAATAAAATCGGTCATGCCGTGCGTCGAGTACATCTTCAAGATGTGCCACAACACGGGCTTGCCGCCGATCTCGATCATCGGCTTAGGCTTAAGATGCGTCTCCTCGGAAATTCGAGTTCCAAGACCTCCCGCAAGAATAACTACTTTCAAATTGTCACTCCGCAGAATTCAGTTGCAAAGAATCAGCAAAAAAAGCCATGACAAACCAGGCGTCACGTTTGGCTCGGAGAAGCAAGTTGGCCGCGCCACCAACCAATGGTGTCGGTTACACCCTTGCTCAATGTAAACCGCGGCTGCCATTTTACTTCGTCGCGTAGGCGATGGATATCGGGTACCAACAGAGGCGGCTCTTCGGCGGGTGCGCTGCGCGCTCCCAGTCGAATGAGATCGGGCCGCCCAATCTGGCGCGCGATGCGCTCGATCAGATCCGCTACCGCGATTCTCTCGTCAGAGCCGATATTGACCGGTCCTTGAATCTCGCTGTCCAACAGACTCGCAAAGGCTGCGCCCACATCGGCGACGTGCAGAAAGCTGCGGATTTGCCGCCCGTGCGTGCACTGAGCCTCTTGATTCAAGAGCAATTGCCGGATAACCGACGCCACCAAGCGGTCCGGATGCTCGTAGGGGCCGTATTGGAAAAAGATGCGCCCCCAAGCCGCCGATAGATGTTGCTCTTCGGCAAATTCCGCCACGGCCTTTTGCAGCGCGATTTTGCTGGCCGCATACGGACTCAATCGCGTCGCGGCGCCGTCGGCCAGGGGACTGGATCGCTCCTCGCACACACCGCCTTTGGACCAATCGTACTCGACGCAGCTGCCCGCCATCACGGCGCGCACGCCGCCGTGTTCGCGAAGCCGGCGCAGCAGATGCTGACTCGCGGCTAGCCAGAGAAAATTATCCGTGCTCTGCCAGTACACTCCCGGCGTCGCAATCCACGCAAAGTGCAGCAAGTGGCTCGGTGCTACACGCTTGATCACGGCATCGACCTCGGATTCTTTGAGCAAATCGGCAACCTGCACCGTAGCGCCTTGAAGCTCGGCAATATTCCGTGCGCTCACGGCGGACATGACCGCGTGCACCTCATATCCCTTCTTAAGGAGCGGGGCTACGCTCCAGCGACCGATGAAGCCTCCAGCGCCTGTCACCAGCACGCGCTTCGACGAATTCACTGCGCCGCCGATACGTCCAGCAGCGGGTAGGCCGCATCGCGCGCGGAGATCACGGTGGGCGCCAACGGCCATTGAATGGCGAATGCCGGGTCGCTCCAGCGCAGCCCTTGTGCATATTCGGGAGCATGCGGCACGGAAATCATGTAGTACACCTCCGTGTCATCGCTCAACGCAATAAAGCCATGGGCGAATCCCGGCGGAATGAACAGCGATCGGCGGTTTTGCGCCGTGAGTTGCGTACCAAACCAGCGCCGATAGTGGGAGGACTGTGGCCGAATATCCACGATGACATCGAATATCGCGCCCGCCGTACAGCGCACCAGCTTCTGCTCCTCATGCGGCGGCCGTTGATAGTGCAAGCCCCGCAACGTGCCCTTCCGAGTGTTGTAAGACACGCTGCACTGAGGTAACTCCGCTGCCAAGCCCTGCGCTGCAAACTCTTCGGGACAGTAGGCCCGCGCGAAAAAGCCGCGTTCGTCCGAGTTGGGCGCCAAGTCGACGAGAAATGCGCCGGGCAGTGGTGATTCAGTGAAAATCATGGCGTCACGCGTAAATGTGAACCAAGGGCACGGGAGTCACGAACCGGCCGCCCCACGCCGTGATTCCAGCCAGCTGTTGCCGGATTTCGTCGCGAAGATTCCATGGCAGGATTAACACATAATCCGGCTTTGCCTGCATCAGTTCCTCGGGCGACACCACGGGAATGTGCGTTCCAGGCAGCAGTTTCCTCTGCTTGTGGGGATTTCTATCGGCTACGATGGAGATGTCCTGCGGCGTGACGCCGCAGAAATTGAGCAGTGTATTGCCCTTGGCCGCAGCGCCGTACGCGGCGACTCGCTTGCCATCGCGTTTCGCACCGGCCAGGAATTCACGCAAGGAATCCCGGCATTCATCCACGCGCTTTGCAAATTGCAGGTAGGTCGGAAGTTCCGCAAGTCCCGCCGCCGTTTCTTGCGCGCGGAGCTCGCGCAGCGACACACTATCCTGCAGGTTCGATCGATGAGCATGCGAGGCAAATATTCTTAACGAGCCGCCGTGCGTGGACAGCCGCTCCAGGTCGTAGATTCGCAAGTGATGGCGCCGAAATACCTGTTCGATCGCGTACAGCGAGAAATACGAGTAATGCTCATGATAAATCGTGTCGAACTCGACCTGCCGAATGAGTTCCAGCAAGTGCGGAAACTCAATGGTCACGCTGCCGCTCGGGCGCAAGATCAGTGCCAACCCTGCGACAAAATCGTTGAGCTGCGGCACGTGCGCAAGCACGTTGTTGGCGATGATCAGATCGGCTTGGCGTCCCTGCCGCGCCAGTTCCTGGGCCACGCTCTTACCGAAGAACTGCACCAGTGTGGGTACGCCGATCTTCTCAGCGGCCGCCGCGACCGTATCGGACGGATCGATGCCCAAAACCGCAATACCCATCTTCAGGAAATTCTTCAGCAGGTAACCGTCGTTGCTGGCCAACTCGACCACCAGGCTTAAAGGGCCCAACGCGAATCGCTTTTGCGCCATCTCACAGTAGGCTTTGGCGTGTGCCAGCCAGTCGTCCGAGTACGACGAGAAATAGACGTAGTTGCCGAATAACTCTTGCGGTGCGACATCGAAATCCAGCTGCACCAGCTTGCAGGTTTCACAGACCTTGGCGCGTAGCGGATAGCGTTTCTCTTGGTGAATCGCGGCTTGCGACTCGACGAAGGCATTGGAAGCAGGTTGCAGACCCAAATCCGCCATGGTCACGGTAAGACGGCCGCCGCATGAGCGGCAGCCGGCGACTAGCCCTACCATTGCGCGGCTACCCGTCCCACCGGAAACCGCGTTCCCGTGCCGGCGGCCGGTGTGACTCTCTTCATGCGCGCAGTGCCGGCAGCGATTGATACCGCACAATCTGCGCTTCAGAGAACTTCACCATATCTTCTCCGGCCGCGTGGGCTTGATACCAGTCCGCCGTCCATGCCAGCGATTCACGGATATCAAGCCGCGGATGCCACTGCAATGATCTGTGCGCCAGAGCGGATGACAGGGTCAGCGCGGCGGCCTCCTGGGGATTCACGCCGGCGTCGCGCCGCCATCCGGGCTTGCCTGCAAACCTCGCGCTGAATGCATCCACAACCTCGCGCACGGTGCAAAAGGATGAGGGGTTTGGGCCGAAATTGACAGCACTCGGTGCACTGGCCGGCGTCTGCACCAGCGCCTGCGCCAAAGCCAGATAGCCCGACAGCGGCTCGAGTACATGTTGCCAAGGCCTGACCGCATCGGGGA
>Ga0207093_1069_pt1 | contig 16859 bp, 20 predicted proteins | sample Alteio_BWMinHeat_89_FD_153519 | JGI IMG/M metagenome (GOLD analysis project Ga0207093, IMG submission 153519) | Enriched cells from forest soil in Barre Woods Harvard Forest LTER site, Petersham, Massachusetts, United States -... | ecosystem: Environmental > Terrestrial > Soil > Temperate forest >... | reverse complement strand
ACATTTGATCAAGAGAAAGATGCGCAAGAGATCCGCGAAAAAATGCTCCTCGACCTCATGGAGTCGCTCTCCCTGACGCGCTATCCGCGACGGATCGAATGCTTCGACACCTCCAACATCTCCGGCAGCGATCTCGTCGCTGCCATGATCGCCTTTACCGACGGTGAAAAAGACAAGGCGCGCACCCGCCGCTACAAAATTAAAGATATCACCAAAGGCGACGACTATGCCGCTCTGCATCAAGTGCTCTCGAGGCGACTCAGCCGTGCAAAGGATGAAGACGACCTGCCCGACCTGATCATCGTAGATGGCGGCAAAGGCCAACTCAATTGTGGGATCGACGTGCTCAAAGAGCTCGATATCGCCAGTGTCGACATCATCGCCCTCACCAAAGAAGAGGCGCGCCATGACAAGGGCCTCAGCGCCGAACGCGTCTTTCTACGCGGCCAGAAAGATCCCCTCTCTCTTCCCTTGCGTTCCCCTCTTCTCTTCCTTCTCCAGAAGATACGCGACGAGACGCATGACCAGGCGATCGGCTTCCACCGCAAGCGCAGGTCGGGCCGCGTCATCTCGAGCCTTCTCGACTCCGTTCCAGGGATCGGCGACGTCAAAAAGCAGCGCCTGCTGCGCCACTTTGGCAGCGTCGAGCGCATCCGCATGGCGAGCGATGAAGAGCTCCTCGCTCTAAAAGGGTTTTCAAAAAAAGATGTTACAGAACTGCGTCGCTGCCTTGATCCGAATCAGTGAGTAGGGTACACTTTTACTCATGATCCAATTATTCACAGTCGCTATGTGGCTTGCCTTTGGCGCCATGGCTGCCTATGTCGCCAAGTCGCGCGGCAAAAACCCCTATCTCTGGTTTGCATTAGGAACCCTGCTCGGGCTTATTGGAGTATTTTTTATATTTTTCATGCCCAAAGCAAAAGCAGCTCCAGTCGCAGAACAGCCTAAAGAACCCACGCTCAACGTTCCCGCGGAAAGTGCATCCCTCTTCTGGTACTACCTCACTCCTGAAAATGAGCAGCGCGGCCCCATGAGTTTCGATGCCCTCACGCAGACTTGGCGCGAGCAAAGAATTACTCCAGAAACATACGTCTGGAATGAAACCCTAAAAGATTGGGTTCCCCTTTCAAATTATCTACTTCCACAGTGAGAATTTTTTAGTCATTTCTGAGACTTTGTCCCAGTGACCGAAGAGGACGATCCCGTAATAGATGAGGTTTTCCTCTTTTGTTTCACGCGTGCGCTCGATCTGTTCCACATAGGTGCCGACTGTCATCGTATCGGTGAAGTCGACGCAGTGGATGCCGTGAAGCGGAGCTTCTTTGCGCAGGGTGCGGATCTTGTTGGAATTGCCTTTAAGGATGATGAATGGCATCTCGGAGATATTGGGGTGCTCATTGCCATCACCATCGATGTAGAGAGAAAGGCGGAGCGCCTCTTTTCCCAATGATGCTCCCATTCCGAGAGACATGTGAGCCAAGGCGTTCATTACAACACCCGGCTCAACTTTTTCGTTTAGGACAGCAACGAGCTTGTGAGTAAATGGTATCACAGTCTACCAGCTGGCTTTGGTGACGCCCGGGATAACCCCTTTATGCGCCATTTCGCGGAAGCAAAGACGTGACATTTTGAACTTGCGCAGGAACCCGCGCGCTCTGCCTGTAAACATGCAGCGATTTCTCAACCGCACAGGAGAGGAGTTCTTTGGCAGTTTATTGAGCTGATTTACAGCTTCTAGACGCTCTTCATCGCTCTTTGTCATATCGCGGACGATTTTTTTGAGACTTTGTCTTTTATCCCACTTGAGATTGACTAAGCGTTCGCGCCTTTTTTGTTTTGAAACAGATGATTTTGTGGCCATATTACTCTACTTTTTGCGTGCAGGCCCTTTCTGGCGCTGCTTGCGGTTTGGATCGATTTTATTAATCACATAAACACGTCCCTGACGGCGGACAATTTTGTCGCCCTTAGAGGGATCGGCTTTCACAGATGCTCTAACTTTCATAGCACTTCCTAATAAGTTGCCCCATTTATACAAAAGCCGCCGATTGATTTCAACTTTTTCAACATTTCAGACTAGGAGCCATATGATTCAAAAAAAAAATAACAGGATATTAGGATGGTCAGGATGAAAAACCCATTTCTATCCTGACCATCCTAATATCCTGTTATTTCCCCTTTTTTCTAGTAACTCTGAATTCAAAAAAATGTTTTTATTGTCTTAATAGAGCACTCTTGAGTAGGATATGTGTTTTTCAAGTGTTCGAGGAATAGTTCATGAAACGCACTTATCAACCTAGCAAGAAAAAACGCCAGACAACCTGTGGATTTCGCAAGAGAATGAAGACAGCTGCTGGACAGAAAATTGTGAATCGCCGTCGCCGTCAAGGACGCAGACGTCTCACTATTGCCTAATTTCTTATGGCGCAGACAGTAGTTGACTCTTCGTTTCCTAAGTCTGCCCGTATTCTCAAAAGAGGCCATTTTAGTCAGCTCCATCGCGCGCCCCATAAATTTGTGGGCAAGCAGCTGGTTTTTGACTATCGCTTAGGCAAATCGTCATGTGCGCGCCTAGGCCTTACGGTCTCGCGCAAATATGGAAAATCGCACGAGCGCAACCGTTTCAAGCGTCTTGTGCGCGAAGCCTTCCGCTTGCTGCGTCCGCACTTGCCTTCTGACATCGAAATGAATATCCTTCCCCAAAGAGGGCTGCAAGCTCCCGATTTTTCGCTCATCCACACCGATTTCCAAGAGCTCATTGTCCATGCTAAACGCACAGCAGAAAAAAGCCGTTGAAACAACCGAGGGCCGTGTCCTTGTACTCGCAGGGGCAGGCAGCGGCAAGACGCGCGTCATCATCCATCGCATCGTTCATCTCATTGAGAAGCGCGAAGTTCAGCCCAGCGCCATTTTAGGCCTGACGTTCACGAATAAAGCTGCGCGCGAAATGAAGGAGCGCATCGGCAAAATGCTCGATGCCAAAAGGGCCAAAGAGGTCACCCTTTCGACTTTCCACAGCTTCTGCATGCAGATCCTTAGAAAAGAGATCCATCGCCTCGGGTATACCGCCGATTTTACGCTCTATGACGAGGGCGATATGAAACGCCTCCTCAAGCAGCTCGCACGCTCTACTCTAGAACATGAAGGCGAGATGCCCTCTCTCGAGCCCGTTGCTGCTAAAATCGCGCAAGCAAGAGCCAGCGGAGCCCCTCCCGACGACAAATTTTCGAATGATCTCTATGAGCGCCTCCACGGCTGCCTACGCGCCTATAATGCGGTGGATTTTGACAGCCTGCTCTCCTTGACAGTCGAGCTATTTGAAAAGCACCCCGAAGTCAAAAAGCTCTATCAGTTCCGCTACATCATGATCGACGAGTATCAGGATACGAGCCCGATCCAATACCGCCTCGCCGAACTCTTGGCAGAGGGCAGTGGCAATCTCTGCGTCGTTGGCGACGATGACCAGTCTATTTACGGGTGGCGCGGTGCCGAGGTGAAGAATATCCTGCAATTTCCCCATGACACCCTCATCCGCTTGCAGCAAAACTACCGCTCGCTGCCGCCTATCTTGAAGGCGGCGAATCACCTGATCGCCCATAATACCGAGAGGCATGACAAGGAGCTGGTCGCGACAACGGATGAGAGCCAGCCTATTGTGCTCTTCCACGCGCCGACAGCGGCCGACGAAGCGGCGGCGGTTGTGCAGCGCATGCTCTATTTAAGGAGCGAAAAGGGGCTGCGCTGGAGAGACTTTGCCATCCTCTACCGCTCCAACGCTCTGTCGCAGCTCTTCGAAATGGCTCTCATCCAGGCGATGTGGCAGGAGCAGAAGACTAAAAGTTGGAAACGCGGGATCCCCTACGCTGTTTTTGGCGGGACAGAACTCTACGAGAGAAGCGAAGTCAAGGATTTAATGGCCTATCTAAGAGTAGTGGCTAACTCTCGTGATGAAGAGGCGCTCCTGCGCATCATCAACGTGCCTAGGCGCGGCATCTCCGACAAAACGCTGGGGCAGCTCACTAGCCTCAATCGCACGCGCCAAATTCCCCTCTGGCATCTATTAGAAAAAGGTGATCCCCAGATTGAACTGCCCACGCGCGCTCAGAACGCCATCCATCATTTTGTGCTGCTCATCCAAGAAGCGCGCCATAAATTCGCCAACTCTTCCCTCAAAGAAGCATTCACTTGGTTAATAGAAGCGATCGAGTATAAAAATGCGATCGAAGAAGAGGTGCAAAGCGATAAAGCGCGTCTATATAAATGGGAAAATGTGCAGAACTGTATCAACGCACTGGGCCAGTATGAGGAGGAGAGCGAAAATCCCTCGCTTATCGACTTTCTCTCGACGACCATGCTCGACCAGAGCTACCGCGAGGAGCGGGAAGAGTGGAATGATGCGGTCAATTTAATGACGTTTCACAGTGCCAAAGGACTGGAATTCGAAGCCTGCTTTCTCATCGGCCTCGAAGATCCGATCATTCCTCATGAGAAGAGCGTAGCGGAAAACCGCCTGGAAGAAGAGCGGCGGCTGCTCTATGTGGCAATTACGCGCGCGAAAAAATTTCTTACACTGAGCATGGCGCGCACAAGGATGCGCTACGGGAAGGAAGATGAGTCGAGTCCTTCGCGCTTTCTCTTCGAAATTCCCAAAGAGCTCTTACGCGTCGTTTCTCACCGTCACCCCTTTTAATCCTCCATGGAGGCGGATGAAGTCTTTGCCCCAGTTGCCCACCCAGTGGATGATGACGGCGGAGATGTGAAGCCCGCCTGAAATGCGCCAATTATAGATCGGCTCGAGTTCGTGAGGAGTGAACTGCTCTTCATAAAAAAGACGTGAAAGAAGCTGCTGATCCCCTACAAATTCCAGAGACCGCTTCGAGGCCGCTTGCGCCCACTTGTCGATGATCTGCGCACCTTTCTTATAGAGAATCACTCCAGAATTGTAGAGCATCTCATCCTCTTTTAACAGGCCGAGCCCACGCGCGCGATCGATAGATCCTTCGGTTTCACGAGCCAGGGCGATTTCGGCATCGATGTCGAAAAGGCAGTCGAGTGGGCCCAGGACTTCGCAGTCCAGATCGAGCCAGAGGGTGTGTTCAAAAGGTGTTTGTGCGAGCGCAAAAGGCTTTTTGAACCAGCTCGGTCTAGCTGCCCAGAGAGTTTTGCCGTAGAGCTCTTCCCACGCTTGAGCTGCTAAAGGGTCAATACGCTCTTTTCCTAACAGAGGAGATTCAATTGAAAGGAGCGTTCCGCGATTGCGGCAGAAGGTGCGGCCGCACGCAGAGAGACCAAAGTCGGCAAAGGCCACGGGGAAAGAGTTGTGCTCAGTGTAGCGCTCCCACCACCAGGGCAGAAGCCACTCCATCCCCTCATCCGCTGCAACAAGTATTCCTTTATTCAAGTTGTGTCTGCAAATAGTCGATCGCCTCGGCTATTTCCTTGCGATTTTTTTCAGGAGCCGACTCAAGGGAGGCACGGGCATGTTTGAGCGACTCATCCAACTGATTGTGGGCAAAGAGATATTCAGAAATTTTCATCTCCACTTTCCACGCATTGTCAGGATCGCTCTTGCCATAATGGTGCAAATAATCGGCTAGCGGACGGATGGTTTCGAGCGGCTCTTTCTTTTTCACTCCCCGCGCCATGTTTTCAAAATCTAAGAGAGCAATCCTTAATAATGAACCGCGCTCATTCTGCGGATCGCGCTCCACGATTTTACTGCGCATCTCCTGCATCTCATGTTCCCTTCCCGCTTTAGTGAGGAGGGAGGCATACTGTTCAATGAGGAAGAAGGTGCCCGAGTCAATTTTAAGGCCTGTCTCCAGGATCACTTTAGCAAAGTTATCGCCGGTAAAGCGCTTCGCCTTCGCATAGGCTGCCTTTAGGTCATCGACTTTGAGATCTTTCAAACAGAGCGGATCGGCTGCCTGACGCACAAAATGGAAGTCGCGGAGCGTCTCCTTAATATAGGTCGCATAGGCTTCGGGCCCAAGAGGCATATAACCAATTTTTGCAATTGTCTTTCCGGAGGGTTCTGTCAGCACGAGAAGGGGGCACTCCTCCACCTGATACTCCTCTTTCAACGCACTCAGCTCGCTGGAATTTTCAGGAAAATCTACCTTGAGGAGCACAAAATCGCGTTGCATGCAGCTCGTAAAAGGCTCTTTTGCCAATACTTCCTTAATCAACTTATCCGACCAGTGGCACCAGCCCGGGCCGACAAAGGCGATCAATAAGATCTTGTTCTCTTTTGCTGCTTCTTCTTTAGCCTGTGTCACATCTGAAAGCCAGGCATGCGCAATGGGCATCTTAGCCATTCTCTCTTCATGAGCGATTAGATGATGAATAAATGCTTCTATTGCGACCATTTTTTCCTCCGCATATACTCTTTAGTATTATGCCTTCACCTATCCCCACTATTATCATCCGGCACAAAAAAGAAAATTTAAAAAAGTGCAGCTTGCGCGGACTTGAGCAGCGGGATGACTGTATTTTTTATACCTACCCGCTGAAAGTAGCCCTCCCGTCCTTAGAGTCCACCCTTGTTTTAGCTTTAGATGCGGAGCCTCTGACAGCCGCCGACGCGGGTAAAAGCCTTCTGCTCATCGATGCGACTTGGCGTTTTAGCGAAAAAATGCTGAAAAATTTACCGCCTCCCTTTTTAAAGCGCAGCCTCCCTCCTTTTTTTCGCACAGCCTATCCAAGAAAACAAACAGACTGCATTGATCCGGATCGAGGCCTCGCATCAATCGAAGCACTTTTTCTTGCCTACACAATTCTAGGGCGAGATACCCGCGGTCTCCTCGACAACTACCACTGGAAAGAGCAATTTTTAATGATCAACGATGCGAAAAATCCTTAACCTTCTCTTTACATTAAAATTTGCCTAGTTATAATGGTTCTCACTTTGATCAAGGGAAGGTCCCTTAAAAATTTTGGAACATCAGTTTAGGAGGTAACCAATGTCAGCAGCAACTTTAGACTCTACCAACCAAATTAGCGCTTGGGATACAGCGAAAGCTTATCTTAATACCGCATATGAGTGGACAGCAACACAAGTCGTATGGCTGAAAGATGTCATCGCAGATACAGCTTTCAAAATATACGAATTTGTAAAACCCGCATTCCAAGCTATGCTAAAATGGGGCACACAAGCTTTTGAAATGGCGAGAGATTTCGTTATGGAAAATAAAAACGGCACGATCATCGGCGCAGTCGCTTTCGTACTCGGCGCAGTTGTTTACGGTGTTTTCCAAGCATGCCTCTGCCCAACCAAAAAACCAGCAACTCCTTAATCAAACGATTAATGAAATGCAAAAAGGCGAGTCTATGTACTCGCCTTTTTTATTGAACGTTGATCCGCTGATCGGAGGAAATCGCATACTGCCAGCTCCAGCTAGGTTGCTGGAGAGGACGTGATTCAAAGAAGAGCTGCCCCTCTTTTTGAGTGACGCGCATTTTCGTGTTGCGCGGGACGTGAATCTGGAGGTCTCCTTCTAAAATGAGATCTTCTCCCTCAAACTCTCCGCCCTCTTCGATGAAAATTTCGCAGCGTTTACGCACACTGACGCGGGTTAGGCGGCATTTCCCTGTCTGCTCAGAATAGCGCAAAATGCCCGCCTTTTTATGCCCCATCACACCCTCCGTGCGGATGATGAGGCATCCTTGCAGATCGAGATCGCGTAGGTAGAGATCGGCGATCTCGAGGATCAACTCGCTGCCCTCGCTAAAGGCTCCGCGCTGGATTTTCTGGGCGATAATCGAAAAGAGCGGGCCTAGCGCCGGATGCGCTAGAAATACAAAGTTTTGGGGCAGTGAAAAGGCGCACATGCCTGCGAGCAGCTCGCGTGCATTTTTCAAGAGATCGAGAAAACAGCTCTCCGGTGTTTCTGCAAGAGAAGACCCTTCGGCCCACGCCCGCTTAATCGGAGAGATCGTCTTGTGGCGCACATGGTGCGTCAGATAGGTGGTGTCCGGCGTAAAATAGTCGGCGATATTTTGCATCGTCGATTCCAAGCGCAGCAGCTCCTCTTCTTCAAGCTCTCCTGCCCAGTTCTTGTAGCGCATTTTTTTTGCGTTGATCAGCATGCCGGGGAATGGATTGGTGCGGATCGCCTGTTCGATCGCCTGGAAATCAAAAAAGAGCAGATTCGTGTTGCACGGGAATGGAGAGTATCCTGTGGATCTGTCGGGCTCATCTCTAATGCCAAAGCGCTCTAAATCGCAATACTCGATATTCGTCAGGCAGCTACTGTCCTCTTTTTCCATGAGCACGTTGATCCCTTCGCTTGTTTTCGCAAAGCGCGGACAGCCGGCAAAACCAAAATGCTTATCTTCTAAACAACCGATTCCCGTAAAGGCGAGCAGGCCGTAATCGATCCCTGCGATGATGTTGTTGATCTGGCGAACAAGACCTTTGCGACGCCCCAGCTCAGCAAACCAGGAAAAAATCCCCGCCTCGTGCGCTAATTTCCAGATGACGCCATGTCCACCGGGCTTCATCAGAAGCTGTGCATCCTCTTGTAGGCACCAGCGCCCCTCTTTATTGAGAGCAGGAACAAGCGGCTGAGAAAAGAAGCGGAAAGAGTCTTTAGGACGGCCAAACCAGCGATTCTCCTCGCAAATCGCGAGAATCTGCTCATGGTTGTTTTTTTCCTCAGAGGTCATCATCGCCAAAGGAGTCGTCAGCTGCTTGCCTAGCAGCTTGTAGTGGAGATATTCGCGGGCTTGCATATCCGCTATGAGATGCTCTAGGAGCGTTTTTCCACAAAACTGGAGTTTGGCTGCAGGAACATTTAATCCTAATCGATCGGCAGCTCCACCCACGGGATAGATCTCCGCCATCTCGCCCAAATGCACAATCCCTCCGACGATCGCTGTGCGCACGGCTAGATCATCTGCATGAGAAATATCAATAGAAGGCGGCACGCGGAGCGTCCAACCCTCGCCTCTTTGTGGAGTACGATTCTTCAGAAGCATTAAGGTAGCCGTGTGGTAACCGACAATCCCTCCAATCGGACGATAAAATGCTTCTACAGGAATAAGCCGTTTAAGCAGCTCCTTGATTCCTTCGGGGGCCACTCTTTCTGCCTGTCCGGTGGCAATAAATGCTTTTAGAGTCAGCTCTTCCTCTTCGGAGAGCTCGCTCACTGGCAGAGATGCAAAATAATTCTTCACTGCTGGATTTTCATCGAGAAGAGAGAGTCTTTCCTCAGCAGAAACAGCTCTTTTTAAGCCCTCTGCGAGTTCATTGAGATCGCGCGCCATACTGTCCCAAATTGCCATGAATAGGCCTTTCCTGCAAGTTTCCTACGATTTTTTTTGACTATAATTACGAAGAACGTTACAAATTGTCATTCGAGGAATAAGGAAAAAACCTCGTCGAACGACCCGGGTTGCTTATCAAGGCCTGAGTAAATACTTTTTCAAAAGGAGAAGAAGATGACTAAACAAAAAGCATCCAAATTCATGCAGCCAATGGAAATTAGCGAAGAGCTTGCTGCAATTGTCGGCAAAGGTAAAATGCCACGCACTGAAGTGACAAAGAAACTCTGGGCGTACATTAAATCGCATAAACTACAAGATCCTAAGAACAAACGCAATATCATCCCTGATGAAAAACTCGCTCGCGTTCTTGGCAAAAAAACGATCAACATGTTTGAAATGACAAAAGCTGTCAGCAAGCACCTTTCCTAAGCCCTTTGATGAGGGTGTCTATCAGGCACCCTCTCTTTTCTAGATGACTATCTCAGCTGTTTTACTCTCAGGAGGCCAAGGAACTCGGTTCGGCGCTCCAAAGCACATTGCTTCACTCGCAGGTAAACCTCTTGCCTTGCATAGCTACGCACATTTACTCCACTCCCCGCTCATCAGCGAACTCATCGTTGTCTGTCATGAGAGCTATCGCCCGCTCTTTCCAGAAGCAAAATGGGCGCCACCCGGAGAGCGCAGACAAGACTCGCTCGCAAGCGGATTTACACATGCAACCGGTGAATATATCTTAGTGCACGACGCTGCACGCCCGCTTTTCGATCCCGCTCATTTAGAAGCCCTCATCGAAGCCGGTAAAAACTACGGTGCCGCCACCCTTGCCACTCCCGTCAAACCCACGATCAAACAAGCCGATCACAACCATATGGTGATGCGCACGCTCGATCGCTCCAGCCTCTTTGAAATCCAAACACCGCAGATTCTCCGGCGCGATCTCCTTGTGAAAGGATTTGCCGAAGCTGCGCGCACAGGGGCCACCGTTACCGACGACGTCTCACTCGCCGAACTCATCGGCCACCCCGTCAAACTCGTGATGGGCTCCTACCGCAATTTAAAAGTGACGACGCCAGAAGATCTCATCATCGCGGAGGCGCTTGTACAAGTATAAATTGCTCATTGCCTACGACGGCACGCACTACAGCGGCTGGCAGGTGCAGCCCAACGGCACATCCATCCAGACGCTTTTGCAGCAGGCATTATCTACCGCACTGCGCGCACCCACTTCGCTCGTCGGCTCCGGCCGCACCGATGCGGGCGTCCACGCGCTCGGACAGGTCGCCCACTTCACATGCGGCGCTACTTTTGATGCACGCAAACTCCTGCTCTCTTTAAATGGCCTTTTGCCGCTCGATATTCGCGCTCTTGAACTCAATCCCGTCGATCCCTCCTTTCATGCGCGTTACAGCGCTATAGGCAAAGTCTACCGCTACCATTTGCAGTGGAATCTCAATCCCTTCAAACAACTCTACAGCCTTTACGTTCCAACAGTCCTCGACATCCCGCTGATGCAAGAGGGCGCGCGTCTTCTACTCGGACGCCATGACTTCACCTCCTTTTCCAACGAAGCCGATCGCGGCGCCGCCGCCAAGAATCCCGTGCGTACACTAAGACGCCTCGACTTTATCGCAGAAGAGGGCGGCATGGTGCTGGAATTTGAGGGAGATGGATTTCTTTACAAGATGGTGCGCAATATCGTCGGCACGCTGCTTGCGCTTGGGCGCGGGAAAATTTCTCTCGAAGACATTCCTATTATTTTAGCTGCTAAAGACCGTAGATGCGCAAAAGAAGCAGCACCGGCTCATGGACTATTTCTGGCTAGAGTCGAGTACGCGCTGACATCGTTTCAAACGAGCCAAAATGCGTCACACCCTGAAGAGCACTATTTTTTAGCTGAGGATGGCGCTCTGAACAGATCAGAACGGGATGCGCCCTAGTCCCCTTTAACGCCATAATTCCGCGCATACTATCTTCAAAGCCCACCACGCGATCCTGGGGATCACCGAGGAGCTCGATTGCTTTCAAATAGGCGTCGGGAGCGGGTTTGGGGAGATCATACGATTCACGCGTGACCCAGAGAGGAATCGTCTGTAAAACCGGCAGGGTAGAGCGGATGTATTCCACCTGTTCGCGCGCCGAGTGCGTCGCGACGCAGCGTTTCACGCCTCGCGCGGCCAAGTTCTTTAAAAGTTTTTCTACACCGGGCATAAGAGCCAGGCGGCTGCTCTTCAAAATCGACAAGTAAGTATTTTTTTTATCCGCGTAGAAAGCGTCCCACGACTCGTCTTGCAAATGAGGAAACTCGCCATAGAGGGCGTGTTGCAGGTCATCCGAGCCTTGGTGGGCAACAGAACAGTAGTGGTCGAAGCTCCATTTCAGCTCCATGCCCTTGCGGCCGCAGACGGTGCGGTAGGCGTCGAAATGCAGCTCTTCGGTATTGACGAGAAGACCGTCTAGATCGAAGAGGAAGAGGTCAAAATTTTCAGCCCATTTCATAGGATTCGCGGCCATTATAGCTCCTTTTTTCATTTAAATACCAAAAATCCCTCTTTCTCCCAAATATATCAGTCTGATATATTAAACCCATGCCAAAAAATAGCCGCAGTCAATATGCGATTTTAGGAATGCTCGCCCTCTTCCCCGGCAGCTCGGGTTACGAGATCAAGAAGCTGATGGAAGAGAGCACAGACCACTTCTGGAAGGAGACGTTTAGCTCGATCTATCCCGTCCTTCTGCAGTTAGAAAAAGAGGCATTGGTGACGCATGAAGAGTGTGCGACCGGCGGCAGGCAGTCGAAGAAGTACACCCTTTCATCCAAAGGCGAAAGAGCATTTGCCGATTGGCTCGAGCAGCCTGTTGAAATGGAGCAGCAGCGCCACGAACTCCTGCTCAAACTCTTTTTTGGAGAGACGGCCGTCCCGGAAATCAGCCTGCGGCACATTGAAGAGTTCCGCGCGGGGCTTCTTCAAAGGCAGAGCATGTTCGGAGCCATCCGCTCTCAGCTCATAGAAGCAGAGAAAGACTCTCCCGGCCTGCCCTACTGGCTCATGACGCTGGATTATGGCATTAAACAAGTCGCATCCGCTCTCGAGTGGTGCGAAGAATCTATAGGAGTAATAAAAAATGGATCTATCGTTTATCACTGAAGCACCCAGTTACGTATGGCCGCTTCTCGCCTACCTAATTTGGGGCGGGCTGCGCGCAAGAAAAACAAGCATCGTTCCGTGGAAGATGCTCCTCATCCTTCCCGTAGCGATGTTGGCATGGACTATTTGGGGCGCTCCCTCCCTCATGCTCATAGCTCCTGCCCTCCTATTGGGCGTCTGGCTCGGGGCTTTAACGATCCGCAGACTAGAACTCCGCTTTGATAAGACACGCCATCTCATTGAAGTTTCAGGGAGTACATGGCCGCTTGCGCTATCGCTTTCCATCTTTTTCCTAAAATATTCTCTGGGCGCAGCGTATGCCTACCATCCTGAATTTGCGGGCACCGCTTTAGCTTTGAGCCTCGAATTCCTCGCTACTGTCGTTTCTGGGATGTTTGCTGGCAGGCTCATTGGCTACTTCCGACGATATAAGACTTCTTCTCACGTAGATTTACAAGAAGAAGTGCAATCGCAACCCCCGAAGCAATAACCATCGAATAGAAGAAGCCCTCCCAGCCTAGCTTATCGATCGCTTTTCCCAAGGGGAATCCTGCCGAAGCCCCTCCGAAATAAGCTACCCACCCTGCAAATCCGTTTGCTGTTGCAGATGCCTTCTTATGGACGAGCTCTGCAACAGCAATACCGATGAGCAATTGGGGGCCAAACGATGCAAAGCCTATCGTAAATAACAAGGATGAAGCAAGCCATGCACTTCCCTCGGGCATCGCCCAAAAACTGATGAGCGCGATAATAAGAAGCAGTGCAAATAATACATTCACCGGACCGCGCCTTGCCCTAAAAAGGCGATCCGATATCCACCCCGCCGAGAGGCCTCCAACAAAACCACCGGCCTCAAAGAGCGACACCACCCCGCTTGCACTTATCTGAGCGTACCCTTTGGATTCGATCAAAAAGAGCGCAGTCCACTGCTCCACCCCCGAGCGAATGAAATAAATAAAAAAATAGACGATTGCCAGAGTCCAAATAGACTTATTCTTCAAGACCGAAGCGAGCAGCTGCCGACTGGACAGCTCCTGCTCTTCGTGCTTCTCTCCCCTCATCGGAGGCAAGCCCACAGACTGCGGCGTATCTGCTAAGCGATACATCAAGAAAAACCCGCCGAAAATACAGATTATCCCTGGCGTGCATATCCCCGTGCGCCACCCAAAAAACTGCTGCACGCCACCGACAATCCACGGGATCAAGAATGCACCCACATTTTGCGAAACACTCACCGACGACCACCAAGAGCCTCGTTCTGAGCGGGAGTACCAATGAGTAAGCAGGCGCACGCAGGGCGGCCACCCACAACCCTGAAACCAGCCGTTCAATCCCCAGAACAGCGCCAGGAAAAATAATGACGAGGAGAAGCCGACACAAATATTTAAAATGCCCGTACAGATCAGCCCTAGGCCCATGAAATAGCGCGGATTCGATTGATCGGACAGGATGCCATTGAAGAACTTGCTTAGTCCATAAACGAGAGCATAAATAGTGCCGACCATTCCGACTTGGCTCTTGTCTAAGTGCAATTCCTGCATGATACCCGGCATGACAAAGATGAAGCCCTTGCGGGTGAAGTAATAGAACATGTAACCGACGAACATCGTGACCATCACGCGCATTCGCCAGTATTTGTATGTAGATTTTACAACGTCTGGATCGGCTATTTCAGGAAGGTGCGGGGCAGGTAGGAGAAACTTGAACATAGAGACGGCTCCTTTTATCAGTATCGTAACCGGGGCCCTCTGTTTTAGAAAAATTAATAGATTTCAACCCCGGCTTAAGTTATCCTAATACTCATGAACTTGACGCATCTCAAATATTTCTGCGACGCCATCCGGTTAGGCGGTCTTTCCGCTGCCGCCAAGGCGAATTTCGTTTCACAATCGGCCATTAGCCAAGGCATCTCCAAACTTGAGCAGTCTCTACGCGTCTCCCTGCTCGCCCACCACCCTAATCGCTTGCGCCTCACATCTCAAGGCGAAGCCGTCTTTGCAGAAGCGCAAGACCTCCTGAAAAAAATCGCCCAGTTCCAGCACAATCTCACCCAAGAGGAAAGCCTTTCGCCGCTCGAATTTGCTTGTACGCACAGCTTCGCACTGGCAGTCATCGCTCCTTATTTGAAAAGATTCCACGAAGAGCATCCCCGCGTGCGCGTGAACTTTCGGCTAGGACAGAATGAAAATATTATCCAGATGGTGAAAGAAGGGACGGTGGATTTTGGCATCCTCCCGCTAGAAATATGCCAAGAGGATCACTGCCGGCCCTATAGTGAAGAGTATGCAAGGCTAGAAAAGCGCACCATCTACAGCGGCAGTTTCGCCTGCTATGTCTCATCCAGCATTAAGAAAAGCGCTCATAAAAATTTAGAGTTTATTCTCACTCCTTCTGATACCAAAGAGACCATTCTCTTCAGCGAGATATACAGCAAAAAATTTGGCCGCACGCCTCCAAGCATCCTGGAAGTCAAGAGCTGGGAGGTGCAGGCCGACCTCGTTGCAGAGGGTATGGGGATTGGCTACTTACCCGACTACGTAGCCAAGAAACGAGCCGATCGGCTCCAAATCGTCAACTTTGGCCTTGAGCGCCTAGACTATCGCATTACCGCCATCTCTCCCAAAGGAATGACACTTCGCAAAAGCAGCGAAACTTTTCTTTCCTATTTTATTTAATGTTATTTCACGCATCATTTATGCGTGAAAAAGCTATTTATCATTCTATTTATAATAATTTCTGCAAAGTTACTTTCCGCAGAAGTTTATTGTTCGCCGGAATTACAAAACATTTTCACACAGATGCGCAGTCTGTCCAAGGCGGACGAATTAGTGACCTGCGTCCTTCAAGACGGACCCATCTCAATCGAAGTGAATCGCACCTTTTCTGCCCAGTTTGAGGGCTATTGGGACAGCGACTACCGCACGATCCACGTCTCTAAGGAGCAGCACTCTTCAAATGGAGCCCTTCTTTGCACCATCCTCTTTGAATTGCACAACGCGTCGCGCAATAGTGACTTTAATGAGCTTTATCAACGTGCAGCAACCGGGCAGATCGATAAGAGAAGCTACGTGAGACAAATGGAATACCTGGAATACCAAAATGCAAGAGCCACATCGCTGCTTTTGAACGAAGGCATTGAGCAAGGACTGTTTCCCGAAAGCGCATACTGGCCCATTGCAGATGATTTCGAAGAGCACTTAAGCTACCAGAAAGCCTCAGGCCATTCAGACTGGCTAGGAGGCAGCTACGACTACTGGGCGCAGAGTTCAGCTGGTTGAATTTAAACAACGCTTTTAGGAAGCTCTCCTGCTTTCTTGTTTGTATCGCAAAGTAGGTCTGAGCAAATGCAACCGGCTCTTTGCGAGAATCGCCGTTTTGGGCAATCAAATAGCAAGCGTAGCGGGAAAGAACCATATCCGTGATTTCTCTTGAGCCCTCTGAGCCTATTAAGACCATTTTGTTGACCTCAACAAAATGGTCGTCCAGTGATCGACCAGAATTTTGGCAAGCAATTTTTGCCTTTTCAATCACATTGCAAAAGTTTCTCCATTCACCATACTCGAGCAGTACTTGAATATCTCGGGCCATCCAATATTCAACGCCTTCTTCCACATGGACAATTTCCTCAAAGCTTTTTGTTAATTTTAGGAGGACATCTTTTTTCATAGACACCTAGTTGGTTAAGAAATCAAAAATCCAGTTTAGGCATTTTCATTTTTTTTAATAGCTGCAAAAAAGAGATGAGTCACTTAAAAGATTGATTCCGTCCTTTATAGACGGGTACGGGTGATAAGACTCTCCCTGCAGTTAGTAACAGCTACTGGGCGCAGAGTTCAGCTGGTGGATGCAGATCAGCATTCGCACCGACAAATAAATCAATCACCTCACGAGAGGAGTAGATCGCGGCATAACGACCCAGTGTCATCATTCCAAACAATCTTTCATCATCGACGCGATTATAGGTCAGTGCATTGACATCGGCACCCGCATTGATCAGCATGCAAATAATGGTAACAGATTCAGGATCTGTTCCGCGATCGAGGGCATAGCGCAAGACCGGGTTAACAGCTCTTAAAAACTCCGAAAATACAGCATTGACATCCTCGCCGCTCGCGATCATTTCTTGGATCTGCGCAGCAGGGGCTCCTGTTTTGATAGCTTGCATCAAAGAAGTCTCTTCACTACAGAAAAGTGTAGAAAAAGCAAAAAGAATAGAAGCGATATACATATTATCCTTATAGAAAGTGCCGGTGATAGGACTCTCCCTTAGGCGAACCTTCGGTTCGTCCCGACGGGCGGCTCGCGTGCAGTAGCACGCTTCGCTTCGAGTCCCATCAGAAGCCAAACTTTTGGCTTCTTTCACCGCCAAAAAAAATAAAATAAACTCCCACTTCGTGGGAATTTTTTGCCGGTGATAGGACTCGAACCTACACCCTATCAGAT